>ERZ780208.27-NODE-27-length-149611-cov-5.658656_pt1 | contig 149611 bp, 152 predicted proteins | sample MGYA00511167_ERZ780208 | MGnify/ENA primary metagenome ERZ780208 (study PRJEB29588, sample SAMEA2159202) | human gut metagenome | biome: human gut; feature: human-associated habitat; material: faeces | place: Denmark | collected 2008/2010 ...
ATGTGTTAGGCACGCCGCCAGCGTTCATCCTGAGCCAGGATCAAACTCTCATGTTTAAGTGTTTGATTCACTCAAGCTTTTGCTTGGCTAATCCTCGATTTACCTTGTTAGGTATTCGCTTGCTGATCAAAGCATGTTTTGATCTAGACAAAATATAGTTTTTCATCTCGCAGTTTACTGCAAGATAGAAAATCTTTTTGTCTTCTGAAATATCTTTTTTAAGATGTGATCTACATCTTTTATTTAGAATTTTCAGGGTTGTTTTACTGTTCAATTATCAAGCTTCTCTCAAGCGTTCCCGCTTGTTTTGTTGATCGCTTGTCTTGCGCGACAACGATATATAATTTACCACGCTTATCGTCATATGTCAACACCTTTTTTGAAATTTTTTTAATTTTTTTTATTTTTCCCTAAATCTGCCATTTTGGCATAGGACAATCAAATCACTTCATACCCTGTAAATAAGTATATTTCAACGCTGTTTACAGCTTTTCGAAAGGACTTGTCATGAAGCACTTCAAATTCCATTCAGATTTTGGTTCCTTCCTTCAATGTGGACTTTTTATTCTGTCTGTTATTTTAATTTCAGGGATTTCCATTTCCTATGGACAGAATCGTCTAAAAAAGGATTCCGTTGCAACACAGGCGGACATTTCCCCTTCCGGCAGCGCTGCTCCGTCTTCAAATACATATTCAAAAAGTCCCAAAAAACTTCCTATATACTGCGTCGATACCCCGGAAAAGAAAATTTCTCTGTCCTTTGACGCTGCCTGGGGCAATGAAGACACCCAGAAGATTATGGATATTCTGGACAAATATAAGGTACATGTTACCTTTTTTATGACAGGAGGCTGGGTAGAATCCTATCCTGACGATGTAAAGATGATTGCCAAAAGAGGACATGATCTGGGAAATCACAGCCAGAATCACAAACAGATGTCCCAGTTGTCTGCAGAGGAATGTAAAGAAGAGCTTATGTCTGTTCATAATAAAGTGAAAGAATTGACTGGAAAGGAAATGACTTTGTTTCGTCCCCCTTATGGTGATTATAATGATACCCTTGTAACCACTGCAAAGGAATGCGGCTACAACGCCATACAATGGGATGTAGATACATACCACGCAGTATGAAACTCATTATACTAATGGGTTTTATTATAATTTAGAATCGCTTGCACAATAGCCTTGGCGATATCATCCTTATGCTTCAAATAGAGGGCAGCGTCGTCTGGATCCGAAACAAAACACACCTCGATCAATATGGCAGGCTTGGCCGTATGATTTAAGAAATATAAACCGGCATCAATCTTAACACCCCGGTTTGTAAATCCAATTTTGGAAATCTGACTACAAACCCTTTTGCCGACGTCCCCCCGGATTCCATCTTTACTTCGCACGACCACCTCTGTCCCCATTGTCACAGAATCCTTCTTGCTCCTGTGGGTAAAGCAGTTAAAGTGAATGGAAATATCAAGATCTCTCTGTAAGGAGTTACATTTTGCACAGATCTTCCGTAAAACATCAGTCTGACTGGTTCCGTTTTTCACGCTACAATTATACGCTCTAATCCCATTTTTTTTCAACAGCGCAACAACCTTTTTGGTAATAATTCTATCTTCCTTACTTTCGTCGATGTAATCACTTGCACCGCAAGCAATCTTTCCTTGAGGATTATGTCCACCATGCACTGTTACAGTTCTAATCTTACTCATTATCGTTTACCTCTCCTTCTCTTGATTATTTCTCATCGTCGTTACACTTAACCTCTGGAATTCCCGCCACCGAGGTCAATATACTTATGACCCCGGCTACAACGGCAGATGATACTGCGAGCTTCCAATCAACGGATGCCACAGTGCTGCCCACCGTGATCACAGATACTGCTGTCTGCGCCATCGTTTTAACAGCCCTGATTCCTGCGGATCTTAACCACTTCTGCGTATCTACGCTCACTTTGAAAACACAATTTTTAAACATAATAATCATCCTTTCTTTTCTAAATCTTGTATCCTGTGATTTGCTACTTTTATATCTTCCGAGTTTAACGCTACAGATTTCTCAAGCTTATAAACACGGTCGATTACTTGGTTATGCACATCCTGTTTTTTTTCCAACTGCTCAAGGCGATATGCCACAAGAGCAGTTGTTTTCTTATTTGCAAAATAAGCACCACTTGCTGTACCCAGCATTGAAATTATTGCTATTAGTATTTCTATCGCATATGACGGCATATGTGTCTCCTTTCTACCCAATAAAAAAAAAGTGTTGAACTCTTTGAAAACTACGATATTTTATTTTCCAAAAGCTCAACCTTCTTTTCTAACTGATCACATCTGACCTCTAATTCCAACGACTTTTTTTTCAAACCCTGACAGTACGCCACGATGGGCGCAATAAAATCATCATATCTCAGGCAGTAGTCATAGTTTTCATCAGGTCCTTCAAAATTATCAGGATCATCTATGGATTCCGAATATGTTTTATAATCGACATCCGTATCTTTAGGTTTAATTGTTTTCACCAGTCCCGCAAAATCCCTGCGATCCATACCAAGCTCTAACATAGCCTTTTCAACATCTTGCGCAATAAAGCCAGTATGTACCTTCCCGTACGAATTGTCCTTAAATCTATAGCTTGATGGCTTTAATCTGTCAATAAACTCATTGGCCCATTCAGAATCTATATCCCGAATATCTTTTTTGAGTTTCCGGTCTGACGCGCCCGAAAATGCATACGACCAGACTGAATACCATTTCTTGCTGCTCAGCCCCCAGTTGGATCGATTATCTACAGCAGGGCAGGCCTCAATTGAGTGATTACTGTACGATTTAAACTGTATTTGCTCTGCAGCAGTGCTACCACCAAAAGTCGTACAGTCTATGATTTGTTTTAAATATGCTATGTCATACGGATCACTACTGGTACCTATTTTCGTCTGATTGCTTAAGTGTTTGCAAAAAAGATTATTTGTCCATGTTTCAAAAAAAGCATGTAGACTGTCTCCTATGCGCCCATAGTCATTTTTCGATGTTCGAATCCCCTGATCATCACTATTAAAAGTTAAAGTTCCATTAATATCTGTGTTTCCGGAAGTTCCGACAATGCCCAAAGCAGTGATATCGTCCTTTGTTACTGCAGTTACACTACTGACATGACCAGTACCATCCACTGTTATTTTATACAGCCCACTTGACCTCGCTGTATATCCCGGATGACTGTACGCATTGGCTCCGGCAGCTACTCCATTTAGTTTCTCCTTATCTGCCGCAGACATAAGACCATTCGTAGACTCCGTTGCCGCCCCGTAGGTCGTGTTAGTATCCTGCCCTGGAATTCCAAGAGCCGTAATATCTGCCTTTGTTACTGCAGTCACATCACTAATATGACCAGTACTATCAACCGTGATTTTATACAGACCACTTGATCTCTCTGTATATCCCGGATGCGTATACCGCGTATCTGGCGGCACCTCCCACTCTCCATCACTTCTGAGATACCGATTTGCATCCCCTTTCGGTGGTGCCGGTGCGTATCCGGCTGATCCATCTTCAGATGAAGTAGCCCCCTTCAATGCAATCCAAGTATCTGTAAATAGCGCATTTTCGGGAACATCCTTTTTAACGATATGATCACCCAACTGATTCTTGATAGTTGTTAGAGTTTTATCCCATAAGGCTGCCAAGTCTTTCTTTAATGCATAAAGCTTGCTGTCCACTGTGGTCTCAACAGCTACAGATTCAGAAACAATCAGTTCAATGCGAAGTCTCTTTTCTTTCGTCACAACTTCATTCATTGGATCTATGTACTCTGCGTCTGACCCAGAATTATCGTAATAACATAACTTATTATTAGCAATAATTCCAAGCTCTCGGAAATAAAATCCTTTGTCAAACGACCGATTAGTATAGTCAAGCGATAAAATGATTCTATCATCTGTCCTCTCTACCTCTGTGATCTTCAGCCTTGCCACCTCGTGCGACAGCCCATCTTTTAAATTATACAGATCATTCGTCACTCCGTCACCAAATGCGATGTGCGTAAAATTAAGACATCCCTCATCAGTGGCTTTTATAAGCTCAGCCTTGCCCAGTTTAGTCAACACAAGTCCATCAAACATAGTCCATCTCCTTTACTTTCATCAATTCTCCTTCTGTGATACACGTTGTAAAATATATTTCGCCCCTAACAGGTTGATCCGTGGAGACAGCATCTAAAACACTCCTTGCTCTCTTTACCTTCTCTAATATTTCCGCAAATTTTGACAGCACATCCGGTGTCAATTCTGCACTGGTAGTGATTCGGAAATGGTATGGTTTGCCTCCATATTCATACCAAGGTTCGAATGTTCCGCTGCCGAATATATTCGCGATTAATTGAGTAATCGCCGCCTTAGACCCGGCTAGTCTGTATATGCCCAAAGTACCTTTTATGATTGCTAGCTTTGTCTTATCATCAAAGCTGGAATCATAGTACGGAGCCTTAATACAAGCAGCTAATAAGCCATAGTATTTAGGATCCACATTATCAATGTCACTCCAGACCTGTACCATAGCTGTCAGTTTAAGCAACTTTCTCATCTGCTTGTCTATCGCCGCCCCCATGGCATATGTCTCATCTTTCTGCAGATTAGGCGGAAGCGACATATATGTCGCTTCTTTATCCCCAAGCTTCATATCTACCCCTCCAATCCGCCATACGTTACCTTTTTCGATCTACAAACAGCTACCTGTGAGTCAGTCACCTTTTGATAGATAGGGTCTACAATCTCCGCTCTTTCAGCCCCAGCAGCCCTGATATATTCAATCAAGGCTGCAGTGTCAACCGCTCGTCCAATCTTAGAGCCTTGATAACTAATGTAGGATTCAATGGCATCCTCTATCATAGATCGTAACTCAGCCTCGTTATCTCTACGAGATTTACTTATATAATAGGTAATTTCTAAATCGTATTCCACCGTTTCGGGTGCATACAGATTGACCTTGTCTGTGTCTGGGAAGTTGCCCAAAGCATCCAAATATTGTTTAACCTGCGTTAAAAACGTAACATTTGGTAGCTTTCCGTCGCCAAGTAATATGTAGACATTCTCGGTCGCGCTATCATCCCCCTGACTGACTGCAGACACATCAATGATTTCATCGCTATACGCCATAATCCAATACTCATACGCACCAGTTGGCCCCGCGGTAGAATATGTAGACATCCATTGCAGTATGTTTTGAATCAGATCATCCCCAGATGCCCTATCTGCTCCCCCTGATGAAGTAGATACGTTTGTCACCCCAGATATATATGGGACAGGATCTGCGATTATATTAATCTGTCCTGGCACATAGTCATTCCCGCCGATTCCTGCATCGCTGCAAACAGCTCTGACTTTGACACTGGAGCTTCCTGCTTTCAAAACCACTTTTGACGATGTAGCAAAGAACACATTATCTCCTGCTGTCGCCCTCGTACCTTCAGGGATATCCGCATCAAATTCCAACGGATCTGTCACGCAGAATTCCAGATCAACTACTGCCGGCTGTGCATCTGGTATTTTGTACCCAAAATTTGCGCCCCAGTTTTCCAGATCCACGTCCTCCATCCATTTTAAGAAGTTGCGTTTAAACAAATATGCAGCTCTTTCTTGCGCCTGGTAGAGCTGTCCGGCCATTACTGTGATCAAAATGCGATCACGATCTCCAGCATAGAGCGTCTTTTGTCTTCCGGTTCTGGACTCATATTCGGTCTCATAGTCTTCAATCATTTCTTCCACGATTCCTTCTAAGCTTATCCCTAGATCATTTAATATATCAATGTCCGGAAGCGCCTGTACTTCCTCAATACTATTTATCATTTCGTCTAATCACCACCTTTGGTTTTAATCTACTTTTATCTGTCTCAAATACAACACTACTCACCAGTGCCCGCTCTTCCCATTCTTCAATTTGATCAATCAGCTCTGATTCCAAATGAGCTTCTGCACTGATCGTCCCCTCCCCGATTGGATTGGATATACCCATTTCCCGGCAAAAAGGCACGGTCCCTTTCACGGAACTTGCAATTACCCCAGCATTTTCAGCAATTTCAGCCATTTCTTCATCCTCATTTTCATCATACTGAATCATCTGCCTTCTCCTTTCTGTCTACTTCGGTATCTTCAACTTCCACCCTTTCCGTATCGTTTCATTTATGCTCTTTAGAGCATGAAACTCACCATCTTTCTTTTTATTGGCATCAAAGATTTTTCTATACTTTGATCCGTCATGATACTTGCTTTGTGCAATTGCCCAGAGTGTTGTATCCTTTTTTGCCGTGTATATGTCATATGACTTTTTCGCCTTTTTAAAAGCGTCTCTTTTGATTGACTTCTTTTTTGTACCGACCTTCTTCGTTTTCTTTTTTTTAGTAGCCTTCTTTTTTTTCGAATTTTTTAAAATCAGGTATTCTTTAAAAGTCACAGATGCCGATACCATGAGGGGCTTGCCATTTTTCGTAAACACCTTTAAATCATTCGATAAGTTTGTAATAACAAACTTATTAGACCCAATTCTGCTACCTCCCAACACCAAGGGGTATGCTTTGGCACTCAAGCAATATTTCCTTAATTCCTTCACAACCATCATCGGGGATTGTAACAAATATGCACTGATATATATATTCATATTAAATTCATCTAAGTTATTTCCTATGTACTCCACCACAGGCTTCTTTCCATTTCTCTTATGTTCTTCGTAGTTTGCTGACGAATTCCACGTAGCATCACTAAAGGACAGGGCGTCAAGCTTTCCCTCCTTAACGGATACATAAAACTGCACATCCCCAAAATGTCCTACACTTGCCATTGTCACTCCTCCTTCATATTATCAACAACAACATGCGGTGCATGGATATGTAATGTTTCCGTGGCAGGATCATACCTAATATATGCTTTCGTTGATAATCTTTTAAAATACACATCCTTCCCATATTTTTCCGGAAGTTTCTCGTCTGAATACGGGATGCCAATCACGTATCCCTGAGCTGCGCCCGCAGAATTCGTCTGGAATATGACAGAAACCATATCATTAACTTTTGGCATTCGATACTCTGCGGAAAAAAGTGAACAGTCTTGATATACGGTCTCTTCTTCATCAGGAAATACCACATCAATACTGCCGCTCTGATAATCTACTGAGGAAACTCTTCCAATTCTTATTTCGTTCATTTTTCCCTCCAAAGCTACCCGAAATGGGTAGCTACTTAATTTGACTTACTACTAAATGTGCGGTCATTGAACAGGTATATCGCCCATCTTTTGTATGCGTTACATTGTCAATAAAATACTTTCCGTTAAGTTTCCCCGCTCCAACCAGATTAAAGCACTCCGCCGCTTTATACCTTGGGTCACCGCGCAAGTTGGTCAGGTTGACGATCTGCACTTCCCTCAGATTTTTCAAAAGCTGTGCCTTTGATTTTCTCTCAGCTTCCGCGTGTGATTCTGCCGATGCAGACATAAAAAGCAAGCGATTACCTTTTTTTCCTGGCAGAACATATTTAAAAGTCACGGTCTTCTTTCCTTTTCCTGTATACTGCATTTTCACGCCATCATATATTGACGACACAGACTTTTCTATGCTATACGCCCCTGATTCTCCGAGTTCTGCCAGATTGATAGTATAGCTTGCTTTTTTGCGCTCGTATTTCGATGGGTCGTAGATTACAAGCTTTCTATTATATATCTTCATATATAATCCATAGTCATCACAGATTGAGAAAGCAAATTCCATATCCGTCTTGCCGTCTTGGGAAATTTCTTTAATGTTATAATCCGATGCATCATATATCAATTTCAGTCCGGCTTTTTTGGCAATATCACTCATCAATCTTTTCACCGACGTCTTTTTATACGTCTTATTCCTCTGGGTGACATTAAAGCCTCGATTAATCGGAATACATATACCTTCCAGGACAAATATATCAGGGGAACCCCCATAGGTATATTTATCCACTTGGAATCTGCCACAAAAAACAGATCTATCATCTGCGGAATGATTCCAGTCAGCGACTTTAATCCATGCCTTCAGGTTATCCGTATGAAGCGGCAGGTATCCTTTCATCACCCACAAGTTGTTCATGTTGTTCAGCGACAAAGAGATCGTATCTGCAGATCCTGATGCATAGTCTGTCCATGTGAAAGATTCCAGCATCCGTTCAATTGCTTTTGTAGCATCAACCTCATTATATTTAATAAGTATCTCGCTCGTCCTCATCGTCCTCACTGTCCTCCTCATCATCCAGATCTAAATCATCTGATTCATCCTCAATATCCTCTGCATCTCTCCAATCTGGCACCGACTCCCCTTCACTTTCTTCTGATATTGACAATTCCGGGCACCATAGCTTAATGCCCGCATCAAAGATATACACATCAATCCACTGTGGATTTGCCTCTAAAAGTACCGACATCTTATATTCGTCACCATATATAAGATATGCGATATAGTCCCACATATCTCCCTGCTTCGTTGTATAGTAACAACCTCCCATTTAAGCTCCTCCAAATGATATTCTTTTGTGCGAACGGTTATATCGCTCCATCAATTGTTCAAATTTTCTTTGGCTGATATCCAGTGCTTTCTCAACCGTCCTCTGATCTGTAGCCCCGTTAATGACAATATTCGGAGAATATGTCACCGATACCGGCTGTCCGGGACTTCCAGCATTTCCGGATGTCCCTTGTTTTTCACCAACGCTCACATTTTTTAAACTTTCATACACCGTAATGTCTCTCGGCATCGTCGCTGACGCTTTTCTTAAAGGAGCCTGACCGCCACCGCTTTTCTGCGACTTTCCAAGCATACCGAGCATTTGTCCTGCTTTCCACCACAAGTTTTTTCCTCTGCTGGATCCATCCAGAGGAATGATTGCCTCTGATCCTTCCTCTGCAACCGTTGTTAAGATTTCACGGTCGTAAATTCCTCCGAGAGCGTTTCGGTAAATTGTGTGATCTCCATTTGCATCATGGTATGTCGTTGCCGTACTTCTAATCTTGATCTTGCTTAGATCTCCGCTGGTATTGGACGTTGCTTTGGCGGCACCTGCAGTATTGATCGTCACCGCCTCTGGTGCCATGATCTGCCGGCTCCTTGCAACACTCTCGACCTGATCATAGAGTGCATTTACTGCATCTGACACCTTGGCTTTTCCTTCCAATATGCCTTTGGCCATATTTTCCGGCACGGTTCCGCCGGTCTTTGCTGCTGCCTGAACCATTGTGCTGTACTCTGCATTGTTTCCAATCTTATCGCCGAGAAGCGTCTGGGCATCTGTTTTACCGCCGCTGGCTGCCAATATGGTATCCGTCGTTTCAATACTCTTTCTCAAGCTTTCCGGGGCATCATACCCGGCCTGACTGATCTCCGACCGGATATCTGCCATCTGCTGATATATGTCATCAAGGCCACTTTTATATAACTCGCTGATTGCATTTTTCGTGGTCTTATCTACTTTCAAACCTTTCAGGGATTCCTCTGCCACGCTTTGCATTTTGGCATCCAGATCTCTTCCGGTAATTCCCTTATCCATGGCGGCCTTTAACTCCACATCCATCTTTGTGCTGAGCTGTTTCATCGCCGCCTTAACGCCCGGATATGCCGTCTGGATTGTATTAGTAATATAATCCGTACCCTTTGAATAGGCATCTGCCCGTGTTTGGTAATATCCCTCCTCCAGTTTTGACTTTTCAACATTGTATTTCTTTTTACTAATATCTCCTATCGACAATCTGGCATTCAAGTTTGTCATCGAAGTCTGATACGCTTCCTGTGCGCCGGAAGTAACTTGCTTTTCATACTTGGCAATGTCTTTTGACAGTGCCTTGAACGTATCACTATTCAGCTCCTTACCTGAATACTTCAATCCAATCGTCTGAAGCTGCGCCTCAGATTCCGCACCGGTGACTGCATCCGTGATATCAGTTATTCTTCCAAGTAATTTCTGGATGGCATCGTCTGTATCAATATCCACGCCATTTTTTACCGCGGTGGATATTTTTTTATTCAGCTTTTTCTGCAGAGTATTAATCTGCGCATCAAGTCCTGCATAAAATGCATCATTTTCCATACCGATACTGGAATCGGATCCAAGAAGCAGGTCTGTCGCCAAAGATACGGTATATCCCTGACTGTCAATTACATTCTGGGCATTTGTTACCGCTTCTTTTATCTGGTCCGCATACTGCTCCTCATCGTCTTTTGACAATTCCAAACCAGCTTTCAGCTTCCACTCAATGCCGCCGACGGTCTTTAAATTGCCCGATAGAGACTGGATTGCCTTATCTGTATCCCCAATCTTCTCCAGCATGACAGAGATTTTGGTCAGTTCCCTCTTTCCGACGATCTGTTGAGCTACGTCATCAATCTGATCCATAGAAAGTGCAATGTTGCCAAAATGATCATCAATATTGTTATCCGCAGCCCTCTGCTCTGCCTTTTGATATGCTCTCCACGCTGTTACTCCAATCGCTGCAGCCGCCGTTACTCCGGCAACAGCGACATTTAATCTCGATATACCACTAACCAGCGTCGCAGGATCAGCTGATATTACTTTTTTCATAACAGACGCAAATGTCATTGCTTTATCCGTAATCTTGGCGGTGACAAACGCTGCACCAATTCCCTCGATTGCCGATGTAATCAAATCAATATTGTCCACCGTAAAATCAACGATATCTCCGCCAATTTCGATGATCTCAGCTGCTCCATCCTCGATATCTTCAAAGATCCCATGGATTTTTAACTCATTCTCATCAGCAAACTCAGTGATGTCCTCACTTAATGTATTAAAACCACCGGCAAGATCATTTAAAATGGCTACATATTCGTCGCTTACTGCATCTCCAAAGCTGATTTTTGCATCATCCATAGCGGATATCATAATCTGCTTTGCACCATTTGCAGTCCCCGTGATCTGTGCATCCATCTTATCCAGTGACCCGGCGGAATCGTACAACTGCTCATTCAGCGAACTCCAGGCACTCTCTGCTCCATTGGCACCCTCTTTCACGCTGTCCAGCAAGTATATCATTTTGGAGTAGTAGTTCGTTCCGGCGATTTCCTTCAATGCCTTTGCCTGCTCCTCCATAGTCAATCCACTGATTCCGGCATTGATGTTCTTCAACGCATTCTCTAATCCGACAAATTGACCATTAGTGTCAAATATGGAGATTCCAAGCTTATTCATCATTTTGATGGCAGATTTGTTACTTGCGATTCGCGTCAACATGGAGTTCATCGCCGTTCCTGCTTTTCGGCTCTTTGTTCCATTATTTGCCAGAACACCCACTGCAGTCCCAAGGTCCTGATAGTTAATGCTCAATGTTCTTGCAGCACCACCGGACAGAATCATGGCTTCCATCATCTGCTGTGCATTCATATTGGCGGAGTTGTTCCCCTGAACCACAGCATCCAGATACTCCGGAAGATCTTTTACTGACAGCTTCATGGCCGACATAGAATCGGTCACAAGATCACTTGTCTCCGCCAAATCCAACTGAGCTGACTCAGACAATTTCAATACTGGCATTAACCCCTGTATAGAATCATTGACGCTCCATCCGGCTAATGCCATATATCCAAGAGCCTCTGAGCTTTCCTCTGCGGTCTTCGTCGTGGATGCACCGGCTTCTCTTGCCGCCTTTTCCAGCTTGTCATACTCTGTTTTTGATGCACCCGCAATAGCTGCAGTTGTGGCCGTTGCCTGCTCGAATCCTGTATATGTCTCCATTGCATCTGCAATGGTATCCTTTATGTTTACAGCCGCAAATGCTGCTGTGATACCTGCAGCCGCCTTCTTTGCAACACCCCCAAGGGAATTAATTCCAGAGGATACACCACCGACTGTGCTGTCAAAATTAGATCTTTTCTTTGCGCCGAGCATAAGCTCAATCGCATATTCTACTCGTTTGGCAGCCACATGATCACCTCTTTCTGCTGTCGTTGTACTCTTTCATTGCTTCGTTAAACATCTCTACTTCGTGATATAGATCCATGACCGGGAGTGATGTGTAATAGTCCACGCCTGTATTGGTTCTGATGGACAGCGCATATGCTGTCTTAACCAAATACTCACTGGATCCACTTACTCCCAACCGAGTAAAAAATACTGGCGGATTGTCCCCACAACGGCCAGCATATCCCGGCTGCTCAACTCTGCAAAAAACTCTCTGGAAAGTCCCGTGGCGCGAACCGCAATCATGCGATTCCAGAGCACGTCGGTAAACTTATCCTCCGGAGCGTGATTCATCCTGGCAATCACCCGGTCCGCATATTCCAAATCCTTAGTGGTCAAATTTTCCAGACCGCTAAGATCAATTTGATCAATCGTTTTGCCCCCAAAATGATATGACTTGGTCAATATCAGGATATGTTCATTTTCGTCCATCTCCTGAATCGCCAGTTCTTCCTTCTCTTCATCTGTCAGAGACTGTTCATGCATTTCCTCATCATTCCTCGCCTCTGCTGTTTGAATGTCCGCAGCTAACTCTATCTGTTCTGCAATCTCATCAATTTCTTCCCGTGATTCATCTTTCATGACTATTTCCTCCAATCAAAAAGCTGCCGGTTAAATGACCGACAGCCCTGTTACTACTTTCTTTATTAAATTAAATCTGTGATTCCCTTCATCAGATCGACACCGTTGACGATAAATGTTGGTGCGAACTTATCAATGTGAGTGATTACTTCACCGTCAATCACATCTTTATATGATGTAATCTCTTTCGTGATCGACGGGTTACCATAACCCGCCTTTTTCAACTTGCCAAAGTTAATCTTTTTCGTCATGCCGTAAATTGTGATGACACGCTGTGACATTGTTTTCTGATTCGTTGCCGAATCAAAGACTTCCTGCGCGCTTCTCAAAATCAATGGCTTAGAATCATCCTCCGCGAGCCGCAGGCTCTGTTTAGATGCGGACGAAAATGGAATCTCCATCGTTGCTGATTTAAGCTGACCAAGTGCGGGAGAATCCATTTCTCCTGCCATTCCAGCCAGTGAGATCGTTTCTGAGAGGTATTCAAAATCCGGAAGATCTACCTCGTCTGTAATTCCGATCAAATTATTATCTGCTGTGCTTTCTCCAGCATATCCGCGAAATAACGCGGTCTTCTCAGGTATAAGCATTACTCATCTCCCCCTTCCGTTGCAGCTTCCAAAATGCTGACATCATATTCAAATATGTTCTCTATGTACTCCGTAGGAATCCAGTCTGCATATCTGGTACGGAATTTATACCGACCTGCCAGTCTGTCCTCGATTGGATTTTCGTCGATATCAAAGACAATAGATCCTCCGGCCAGATGATCCGGCGTGAGACCATTCAGATACTGATTAAACCTGTCTACGATATCGTTGATCTGTTTTGTACTGGCATTTCTGCCGATTGACGATAAATAATTTAACTTGAATGTATTCTCCATCCAATTAAGCATCAGCACGCTCTTAATATAGCGGTTCATCGCCGCTTTTGATGTCGGATATGCCGCTGTGTTATTCCCCCAGAATTTCCATGTAGGAAGTTTTAATGCCGAACAAATGCCCTGTGCGTTCAGGTAGTCATTCACGTCATCCTGCGTCATGAACACCGGAGTGCCATCCTCAAGACATAATCCATCGATCATGAAGTCGTGATTATCCGGGGAATCCGACGGGATGCCATTATGCTGTGTTGTGTTGCTCTGGATCAGTGCGGCCGCATGCGCCGACATCCAGATTTTGTAACCATCCACAAGAGCCATTGGCCAGAGTGGCACATTCCATCTGTCGGCAACCGTAGTCTTCGCCTTTTCCTTTGCCACATCTTCTTTTTTTGTGGCGCCATCCGATGCGGATGACAGATCTACAAGGGCAAATGCATTGGTTGTTGAGTAAATAAGCTGTGCCTTTGCTTCCAATGCCGCGGCAACTGCCGGCTTTTTTGAAAAGCCCGGAGCGATCAGGATTGTAGGGACGACTCCAAGTCTTGGAAATACTTCATCCACAAGCTCCAAACCACTTCGATTCCCATCCTCGTCAATACCTCCGATAATATCCGCTTCTGTCACGCCTTCCGGATTCAACTTTGATCCAGCAACGCTGATACTTTCTAAGTTCTTCATTGCCCCTGTATCAGTTGCGGCGAGGACTACATAACCATCTTCATCAAACGATGCTACATAATCTTCTCCTGCTTTCAGCTCTCCGGCTGATCCTGAAACAACAATCTTATCAAGCATCACCCCTGTCTCTTTCAGCAGAGCTTTACCACCGATGACTTTAATGTCACTTGATGCAAGGGCTGTCAGATGGTCTCTTTTCTTTGGGTCCAGCACATTAACAAAAACTACAGGACCTGTGCCGAACTTATTAAATGATGAGTAAACGCTGTGCAAAAGCGTATACTTATCAAATTCTTCACAATATCCAAGTGCTGCCACAGCATCACTTTTTTTCTGCGCCAGAACCGGTACGTTGACCGCCGGTGAAGATGCCAAGTTGATCGGTGCGGTACCAACGACAAGTACAGCACTTTCGGCATTCTGTTTCGGCATCGCCGGTTCCGCCGTCTGTCTGTCTGTTCCAATTCCATGCTTATAGTCGCTCATTTAATTAATCCCTCCTTATTTTTACAGGCCTTTCAAAACCTGCTGATAACTCACATTGATGACAGAGTTTGGATCCATCAGACTCTGTCTTGCTTTCAATAAATCTTCTGTATTTACAAAAAGATTTTTAAAATATGGGTCCTCTTTCATTTTCTCCTTAGCCTTTTCTGGAATTCCGATGTATGTTCGATTTTTCACAACAATGCCCGGCACTGTCGGTCCGACATACATATAGCTTTCTTTTTTCATATAAATTCCTCCAAATCTGTTCTTTCCGGAGCCTCAAGCTCCCAGTATGTCACAAGGTCTCCGGCATAGTATGGTGCCTCTACCTCGCTGCTTAAATTCTTATAAGCCTCATCCGTCAGCATGGTATAACGATGATCGACAAGACCTGCTTCCTTAATGTGACGATAGATCACTGTCATTAAATGACAGACATCCCGGTGTCCCTGCTGCTCCTTTTTCCAGTCCTTCACGCCGATGGAAAAATGGATTTCAACCACCCACTTCTCATCTTTCAGAAACTGAGGTCCAATCACGATACAGACATATGGCCACTGGTCATTCGTCTCGTCATCTCCATCCGTCACTCCGGTGTTTTGCTTCACGGGCAAAGACTGAGTAAATACATTAGGGATCACATAATGTGATCCCCATTGCATTTTTTCCGCATCAACCTTCAAAAACTTCTTAAGCTCTGCCGCCAGAGCATCCTGCAGACCAATATCTGTCATCTCAGACCTCCTTTAAGGACTCTTTCCAATTCATGATCAATCCTCTTCAACAGCACGTCGCCAGCCTCTTCCTCCACCTTGTCGATGATTTCCTTCTTTTTCAGCAACTGTGGAATTGCTGGACCATAGTCACCTCTTAATGTCCTATCATTATTGGATTTGCGATGAAATACACCAATATGACCATTTCTCATTTTCGCAACAAATGGCTTGGGTCCTCTCGACAGCGCCTTTCTACCTCCGGATTTCCTAACCTGTGAATAATATACTTTCGGAGGTTTTCTGTTTCCTCCCTTAGGACGAGCAATTCTCGCCGGTGTCACCTTAAATTGATACAGGTTGTCATGGGTATCTTTCGCCGTAACAGATGCTGTCGGAGATGCTGTCGTTGCTCTTCTGATATAGGTCACCGTCGCAACTCTTTTTTGTGTAACAAAATACTCCTTGGATACCTGCTGCTTCATCACCGTATTGGCTCTCGCCGCTGCTCGATTAGCTGCCCGGCTCATCACCGTATTGGCTTTTCCACCAAGGGAGCCAAGCCGGTGCTGCAGATTCCGCATATCTGCGGTATCATAAGTCATGTCAACGTCCAGCAACTTGTTTATGCTCATAACTGACTCCTTCCCAGCAGGATCCGCCATAGCCCGGATACAATCTTTGCCTGATACACAAACCACCTTTTTCCATCAATCTCCATAATGGAATTAGTCTGAATCCGTGTCGGCATATCCGATTTTTTTGCAAAAAAAAGGATGTCCGCACGATGGACATCCTCATCAAAATCAAAACTGCTTTTCATCAAGCTCTTCACCCGCTCCAGCTCCATTTCGTCAAACAGAACGATCATTTCCTTTCCATCTACGACATGAGCCTCGCCGAATTCGTCAATGTTCAGAAAGACACCTTCGATATCTTCCTCCAAAGCCTTCTTAAATTCATCCGTCACATATCACCCTCTCCTTTCTCCGGCAGCTTGTCTGCTTCTGCCTTTTTCCCTCTTGCCACAGCAGCCTTCTTTCCCTTAGGCTCTTCCGACGGAACAGTCTCAACAATGGCTCCCACATCTTTAAGATAGTCCACATTGACGCCCTTCAGCATTGCATCAGAGACCTCACTGTTTTTTTCGTAAACTACTCCGTTGATTTTCAGCCGCATTTTAGCGATATACAAATCTTTCACCTTCTTTCCCGGTCACTAATCCGCATAATGCTCCTGCTGATAGTTGATCACTGCTGTCTTAAGGTCTGCCAGTGCGCTGGAATCAGATAATCCTGTCATTCCAATCGACTCACCATAAGCGATTACGGATGCCTTGCTGGACAGCTTATTAATTTCCTCCTCCGTCTTAAGATCTACGACAGCATTACCGGATGTATCATCTGCAAGACTCTGTCCGGACACATTTCTCTGATCTGTCACGTCATTATGTCCATCAGAATCCTCAGATGTAGCTTTCTCATAGATATTGGTGACCATCCAGCCTTCCCAGTCTTTTGGATATGGCACCGGTCTTGAATATACAAGCACCTCTGCTACATTATTGGAGTCACTTGTGATCAGACGCGGAACCATCTTCTCCGCATAGCTTGCGAATTTCCCGTCCTCCATAAATGTCACCTGTCCGTAGACTGTCTTGCCAAGTCCCGGTGCCAGGAATGCCATGGTACCCTTTGGCAGGAACGGCTTGATCGTGCCGTCCAGATCCTCAAATTCGTTGTCATAACTGAACATATTCAACAGCACGCCACCTACATTAATCGTACCGTTAAACACGACACCTTCCGGAAGCTCTTTCGGATCAATCGTTCCCAATGTCACATCCCGCTTGTTGTAGTACTCAAGAAAGTCCTTGTCAAGTAGAAACATCCGGCTGACATCATTAGTCATTACCCAGTCTGTGCAGCGCACACCGCGCTTTCTTAAGATGGATACAATGTCGTAAATCTCATCAAGCTTCTCCTTTGTAGACATTGATACGAAGTCTCCGGAGATTGTATACCTGTTTCCAAACTTATCATCATAATACCTCAGCATCTCGACACTCGGATTGACTCCTTTTGCTGCATCTTCTGCGGTAGCATAATGCTTCATCTCCGTCTGCCCTGTTACGATGATGTCTGCACACATCAACTCATGTCTTCGGCTCACAGAATTCCGCAGCTCATTGATGTCTTCTGCCTCAATTTCTCTTTCCCGATCCTCTGGAGCACGGTTACTGTCCGGAGATTCGCCAAAAGCTTTATTCTCCAAATCCTGTGCTGTGATCACCATTTTCGGTGCGATCATCGGAGCAGTGACCATATCTGTGCGGTATCCCTCTGCTGTCATGGCGATGCCGTTTACTACAGGGACGACAAATGGTGCCACTTTTCTTCCACCCTTTTTGCTTTCGATCAAGACCTTCTGTGAGTAAAAGGTTCTGTCGTCCGGAAAGTACCGGTCTTTAAAGAAAGTAATAACCGGATACATCTTTTTAATTGCTTCTACAAGTGTAAAAGTCTCTCTAATCATTTCAATCCTCCTTCTACCCAAAATGGGTATATATTATTTCAGATAAATTCCAAGGGAACGGAACCTCTCCACATCTGCTGCCGTCAATTCCACATCGGTAACAACCGCATCCTGCCGGAAAGGTCCACTTAAATAGACCTCGGCGGTCACGCTCTTTTCTTCCGACGTATATCCCACATCTCTTGCGACGATACAATTTACGACGCCGCTTGCGGCATGTACCTTATATTCATTCTTTGAAGCATCCAGGTCAAGCACCTGACCTCTCTTAATTGTTCCTGCCGTACCTCCCGGCAAGGTTACAGTGATATTCTTTCCGTCAATCGGATGCGTCCCATCATAGATAAGGCTGTCGTACAGGACATTTCCCACTTTTTCATTTAATATTTTTGTCAACTTACTTACCCCCTTTCTGTGCGTTGACATACGCTGCCATCGCGTCAGCATTTTCCGGCATGCCATCTTCAGCAGATGCGGCAGATCCGCCAACATCATCAACGTGAGCATCTGCAGCATCACTCTGTGCCTGTGCCAGATACGCCTGTGCCTTGGCTCCGTCCTCTACCAATGCCTTGTAGGCAAGGGTCTTGGCGTCCATCCGGTTTTTGCCATACTTTGCGTCAGTCAGGTTCTCGGCCGATACGCTGGTACTGATCGCATCCAGACTTCTCAGACGCTCATTTTCCTCTGCAACTCCCTCCGCTTTCGCATTGACAAGCTGCTGATCAAATTCTGCCTGAGCCTCCGGATCATCTTTTAATAACTCCTGCAATGTCATATGTGTACCTCCTTCTTCACTGCCTTTCTCATTGTTTACAGTTCCATTTTTATCAGATTCAGCTTTTCCGCTGATATTCTGCATATTCTCTGGCACTGGCATCCCCTGTGGTACCTCGCCCTCTGCCGGTTTTGATTCCATATTTCGAATCAGCACCATCATTTTTGCCAGCTTTTCCTTCGGTATTCCCATTCCCGGCATATTGATGGACATCGTAGCCATCATCTGTCCGGAGTTATCTGGATCAGTTCCCGAAGCCGGATCACCGCCATTCCCGCTGTTGATCTCTCCAAAGAGCAGGTCATCTACAAATCCCTGCTCAATTGCCGTCTTTGGTGACATCCATGTAGTATGATCCATGATCTCTTTCAGCTCTGCCCTATCCTTACCCGTGCAACGCTCATACGCATTCAATGCAGATTCATTGTATTCACTGAGGCATTCCGCAATCTGAATCATATCTCTATAATCTCCACTGCCGGATGCCTGCGTGTTGTGGATCATATACATGCCGGTATCAGATATTAATCTCTTGTCCGCCGCACAACAGATAATCGTCATGGCTGACGCTGCACATATGATATGTGCCTCGACATTCCCGGTATACTCCATCAACGCCGTGTACATTTCAAATGCATAGTCACAATACCCTCCGGGAGAATTTACCTCCAGAATAATGTCCTCCCCATTTGCCTCTCTTAACGCTCTTGCCAGATCTTTTGGACAGGTGGCATCCCATCCTAGCCAGTGATAGATCCACGCCGTATCGTTGTCCATAATCGGACCTTTTAATTCAATCTTCTTTGCCATATCATTCCTCCGTCTTCTCTATCTTTTCATTTGCCAAGAACAACTGTTCATTTTCCGTGGTCAGTGCCCGCACGTTGTCCTCAAAGCTGCTGCCATTCATGGCAGCGCACTCATCTTCGTGCGTTGAAAATCCATTTTCAATTTTCAAGATTGATGCTGCCACTTCCTGTTCCGGATTCAGCTGCCCCTGCGCCGGTCCATTCCATTTTGCATTCAGATACGCCGCCTTGATCAGCGGATTATTAAAATAACCGGGTGCTGGAATTCTTCCTTTGCTTACCGCCTCTGAAAACCACAGTTCATAGACTTGTTTACAAAAATCATCTACAAACCACTTTCTGCGCATCTTAAAAGATTTCCACGTCTCATTTAAGGCTCCCTTTGAAGCTGAGAAGCTTTTGCTGAATTTCTTCAACAAAACCTCCGGTGCTATCTCCAACGCTGCACCAATGTGGTTGCAAAACGCATTTACAAATTGATCGAAATTTCCTGACGGGTGCGTAGACTCCACAGTCTGCACCTTTTCGCCGGTACGGAGTTCGTTGATCGTCCCGGAGCCAAGGACGATATCATCATCCTTTTGATTGTCCTCTTCCTCCAGATCGCCGTCCTCGCCGCCGTATCCCACACCCTCTCCATTTTCCGTGGTAATAAAAATGGTAAACATTGCATTGATCAACGCCGCCATGATTTCTGCGTCAGTGTATCTCGTGAGCTGCTTTAACGATTCAATAACCGGAGCCAGAAACGGTACTCCGCGATATTGATCCGCTCTGTCTGCGTTAAAAATATGCAGAATATTCGGATTTCCCGTCTGCTTTCCACGTCTTGGTACCCTTGTCCATTTCCTGTCTCCTGTAAGATATTCTCCCGGATAAAAAGAGGCAATGTGATATGCTATCACACGCCCCTCCTTATCAATCTCCACACCGTTCATAATCCGGTTTCCATCCGGTGTAATGCGATCTGAAATGGTCGAATAATCACCGCTGTAATCGTCTGGACTTCGTACCCTGTCCGCTTCCACCAGCTTAATCCGAAGCTGATAAGGCATATTTGGATCCGGTTTTTTAGCATATTTAATCAAAACAAATTCTTCGCCATTCCGAAGCCAGTCATTAAAAGCAATCTGCTGAAGCTCGTAGAAATTATTCTGGTCATTATTGTCGCACAGCGTACTGTCAGCCCACAGAGACCACTCTCTTTTGATCTGTCTTTCAATCTCCTTTGCTTCCTCTTTGCTGATCCCAAGAAAATCATAGTCAAGCTTTGGAGCCGGTACCAGACCGCTTCCGACACAACTTGTCCGGGTACTGTTAATCGCAGCCGCTCCCAGAGGAGCATTCATTGCCAGATCTCTTGACCTTTCTCGCAACGTCTTTCGATTCTCCTCAATGTCTCTCTTCGCAGAGCCTGAGGATGTGTTCCATTTCGCCGCCCAGGTCTTTCTCTTGGACGCTGCGCCGTGAGAATATCCATAGTTGGTCACTCCGCTTCCGGCATTGCTTGCGAAATCAGCTATCGTATTGCTGACCCCTTGTGCCGCGGCAATCTGCATATTCATTTTTTCGTAGCGCAGTCTCGACTCTGCCCTTCTGGCTGCTGCCCCGGGATTTACTGACAGCAAAAATTTATCTATCATGGACACCCCATCACCTTCTTTCACTTGTTTGTATTTAATCAATTGGGATTGCACGGTAAGCTCTTCGCTTTGTCGTTCCTCTTGCCTCCACGGCATCAATCTGGCTCTGCAGTTCATCAATCTTTTTCTGAACCGCTGTCAGATCTGCTCTGGTCAACTGTCTGGATCCAATCGTGTAACTCTGCCCCTGCAGTATTTTTTCCTCCGCATTCAAATAAAGCTGCAGGCGTTCTCTCAATTCCTCCAACTTTCTTTTTTTCTGTTCTTTTGTCATGCTTATATATCCAGCCCCTTTCTCGACCGTCTTGTTTTCCTTCCGGTTTTTGTTGCTTTTGTATAATTGATTCCCCGCTCCAGTTTCGACTCCAGTTCTCCCCAGATTGGTCGTAGCAGCTCGCATACTGCATAATTATAATTAAAAAGATCCAGCGGCTCATTCCGTGCCCCAGCCTTTTTCACCCACTTACTTACCAGCTTTCCTCTCACTTTCACTGTGATCTTTTTCTCTGCAAGAAGACCCTGATAATATGCTTTATCATATCCTCGTCCACCATTTGACGGGAAATGGCAGTATCCTTCTCCCGGGACATCAATGGAAAGCCTTCTCATGATGTCGTCTTTTCCGCTGTCAACACCGATGATATACAGGACAGTTTTATCAACAACGACCATCTTCCCCTTAATTTCATCTTTGATGTCAACCACGCTCCGCTTGTGCAGGAGCTGCACATCCTCCCCCGGACGCGAGAATCCCTTTAAAGCATACGCTTTCTTCCCACGTTTTTTTTGTAGCTTCATCCATTTATAAGTCTTATTTGTATAATGACCACCCGTATCCATGCCAAAACCGGCTATATTAAGCTCTCTTCCATCTTCAAACCGAAAAGTCGTCCGAAGATATTCCTCCAGTTCATCCCATGGCTCATCTTTAATCAGATTTCCGTAGATCTCCGTTTTATAAATCCCCCACGACTCATAGTTTCTGGTCCAGCCTCTTACTTCTACTTCAAAGCGATCCTCCTGCACATCGACTGCTGCCGTTAAAAGCAATACACCCTCCGGCAAATCTGCCTTGTAATGCTCTGCCCTGCGTGCCAGCTGTTCATCATCAAACTTATCCACTTCGATAGATGTTTCCTCCCAACACTCCCCTAAGACTGTGTTGATAAACACCTGCAGATCCTCCGTTTCGTGAAGTGTGTCCAGCTTCTTTTTTGCTTTCAAAAACGTCGAAATAATTTCCGCCCACTCAATATTTAAGCAGGCAAGCTCATTCATATGAAAGCTTCGGTGTCTTGTTCTTTCCGGATGCTGTGCAATCCAAGTATGCTCGGATTCCTTCCATTCCTGTTCCGGAATCATTTCTCCGCAGGATTTACACACCATTGTCAGCGATTTAAAATCGATGCGGTGAAAATCATACGGCTGGAACGTGCCACAGGACGGACATTCCGTACACCACTCTTCCATTGTGCCGTCGTTATACTCCGATTCAATCCGGGAATGTCCTTTAATCGTCGGGGTTGATGTCTTAATGTGTTTCTTATTCCAGAAAGATGTCGATCTCTTTTCTGCCAAAAGCACCGGATTACCCTCACCCCCGGCAGAATCCGGAAAGCGATCAACCTCGTCCATCCAAATTATGCGTAAAGGCATAGAGGACAAGGAGGCCGCCGAGTTTGCACCGGCAACAACAATATGACCTCCCGGATAGCTTTTAAAAAGGATCGTATTGTCAGAATCCTTACTTTTCGGGGCTGCCACCTTTTCAGACAAGCACGGCACATCCCGGATCATCGTTGCCAGCCGTGTCTTGGAAAACTTCTCTCCGAGTGACAGTGTCGGCAAAACCATCAGCTGTGTGGCAGGCTCGTGATCGATATAATATCCGATTCCACTCAGTATAATCGTTGTCTTTCCAATCTGAGCCGACGTCATGCAAGTGACGTCCGTCACCTCCGGATCCGATATGGCATTCAGCATCTCCTCCTGCCACGGCATATTTTTGACATTAAAATGACCGGCTTCATTGGAGCCGGCCGGCAGGATCATATTCTTGTCAGCCCATTCGCTGACAGTCAATTTTTCTCTTGGTTTCAGAGATTTGGTCAATCGACAGATAAGATTTAACGTATGATAGTCAACATTACGGCTCTTCTTCATCTTTCTCATCTCCCAGTTTATATATATAATCATCCTCTATCTCAATGTAGTCATCAGAATAATAGTCGGATGGATTATACTCAGATAATTCTTCCAGTGCAGAGCGAATCTCATCCTGCAGGATTTCCAAAATCTGTGTCTTGGATTTCTTCTCCAACTTTCTCGCCAATTTTGCCGGCATTGCTTCCATCTTGGATTTAAACTTTGCCAGCATATCATTGACGACTCTCTCCACATCCTCACTCTTATGCAGGTGTCCTTTTAACACCTGCAGTTTCAGATCAGTGATCTGTCTCTTGAGCTTCTCATGCTTCGCCTTTTCGTCTTCCCAGGATAATGGTCCCTCATTCTTTTCTGTCTCTGCAGAAGTCGGCTTGCTGATCTTTAACGTCAAAATGTAATTCTTTACAGACGCCACCAACAAATATTTTCCATGAGAGTTGCGCTTCAGCACTCCCTCCTCTGCCAGGTACCGGACCATCCGGTCACCGACTCCAAGAATATCCCCCATCCGCTGCGCGGACACTGTTACGGACGACATATCATCTACGTTTTTTGTCGCTGCCACATGATCACCCCCCATTCGGAAATGGCAATTTCGTTTTTCAAAAACAAAAAACTGGCTCTCGTTCGGGCATCAGCGACCCTCAATCTGCCCTAAACGCCCACAGAACCTAGACTTACGGTATGCGTTTTATCCTGATCTGCCATAGTTTTTCAAATTTTCTCACATATCTCCGGGATTTAGTCAAATCCCTCCACTGAATCTGACATATCGTAGTATTGTGTTAGATTCGCCTGATATGAGTTTCTTCTAATTAGTGCGCCGAAAAAAACTCTTTCGAATCTTACACCGGCGCAATATGTCAGATTGAAGCGCATAATGCTCTTTGATATCCGTCTTTTCATCCACAGGGGTGCACTATCGTCCAAAGCTCAGATTATTGATCGCAGTGTCAAGAGTGTCCTGCGTCACACCGATATATCGCAAGGTATATTCCTGTGTGGCGTGATTCAAGATCTTCTGGATCGCCACGATATCATGCGTCTGCCGATACATATGATATCCAAAAGTCTTCCGCATCGTATGCGTCCCGATCTTTTGGACACCAAACTTCTCACCAGCAGTCTGCAGGATTGTCCACGCCTGCTGCCTTGTGATTGGTTTATTGCGATCCTTCCGTGATTTAATCAGATACTCGTAGTCGTGCATTTGCTCGACATACTTGTCCAGATCTTTTTTCAATGCCTTGTTGATCGGGAATCTTCTTTCTTTTCCGGTTTTCTTTTCTCGGATCATAATGCGGTCACGGTTCCTGACATCCCTCACCCGAAGCGTTAATATGTCCGAGATGCGCAGGCCTGAATATATACCGATCATAAACATGATATAATTGCGTTCACTCTGCTCCCTGAGATAGTCAGCAATGTCGTTGACCGTACCAATATCCCGAATCGGTTCAACAGTATTCATCTTTTTCCTCCTTCATACTCCCCGGGAGGGACATCCCGGGGAAACTGTGAGAAAAAATACCACAATCAAAAAAGCCGCAGGTCAGATGTGTTATTGTCCAACCTGCGACTTTAGATTTTAATTGCAGTGTAAAAATAATAACACAGTTAAACAGACCTGTAAAGGTAGCGAAACGGGCGTTTTTTCTCCTACCCATTTTGGGTATCTAAATTTAATGTCAATTGCTCATTCCTGCGAGACTGCTGTTCTCTCAGCATTTTCACGCGATTCATCATATCCGACATATTCTCTTTTGCAATCTGCCCCCGGATAGATTCCTCTGGGAAAGGAAGTTGATACGTCCTTTCCTGTACCCGATTTTTGATCCGGGAATCGTATTTTAAATCTTCAACAGACAGATTACTTGTTATGATCGTGATTTTTTTCAACGCATACCGTGCATTGATAATCTGGTAGAACCGCTCCGCAATCCAGTCCTTTGGCCGTTCTACTCCGAAATCATCAATGATCAATATGTCTGTATCCGTCAGTTCCTGCAGCACATAGCTTTCTGAATATCCGCTGGAGAAATCCCAGGATCTTTTGATCTCCTCGATAATGTCCATGGAAGTTGCAAAACGAACTCTTTTTCCATTTTCCCGGATCAGCTCATTGGCCAGACATGCCGCCATAAACGTCTTACCGGATCCCGGCGTACCGGAAAAAAGATACAGCCCCATTCCTTTCAGCTCCATCTCCTCAAAGTCTCTAAGCCAGCACTGTATACATGCATATGTAAAGTCAATCAATTTCCTGCTACCATCCTGCCCATACACGTCGAGACTGAATCTGCTAAGTCTTGCGTCTTTGTATTTCTCTGGAATACCGGAGCATTCTCTTCTGGATTCACAAATGCTTTTTTTCAGCAGCCCACAATCACATTTTTTGAATATTTCACAACCATCTTTGTCAATTATTGACATCCAGCCGGTGCCTTTGCAGGCGGGACAAACATCATGCCCGCCAAGCGTCCCCGAAGAAGTCTGCCGGGTTGTACTTTTTTCCCTGCGCCGGCTGATCTGCTCGATTGAGCTGTCCAGTGCTTCCGCTATGCTTGTCATGATTCACCGCCCCCTTGTCATCCACGTACTTCTGCTCCAAAACTTTCGGAAAGTTATTTGGCTTGACCAGCCAATCAAAAGCAATCCTCCATCCACGATCGTTTCCGCCCTGAAGAAATGTGCTGCTCTTAATGCTGTCAATTACAGCGCATACGGCATCATACCCATGCTGTGTAATGCGTGCATTAACCGCGCCGTATCTTTTCGAATCCGGAGACAGTTTTGTAATTTTCCGAAGACCAACCTGAGCTGCTAAATCATTCCATCTCTTTTCTACAGCTCTGATCTGCTCCGCTCTGGTTGACTCTTTAGAAGAGTCTTTTGTATTATATATATTATATTTATTATTATATATATTATTGGTGGAACTGAGTTCTATACCCCTATGGAACTCAGTTCTACACCCCATAGAACTCTGTTCTATACCTATGGAACTTTGTTCTATACCCCCATGGAACTCAGTTCTACACCCCGTGGAACTCTGTTCTATACCCTCATCATTATTTTCAGCGTCCACACCATCTTCCGGCATATCATTTTCCTGACACATATCTTCTTTTGCATTCCATGGAAGTGACTCATTTATGATTGCAAAATGTGCGACAGGAATTCCTTTGTCTGTTTCGGACTGCTGGCGGGCAATTAAACCCTTTGCCATCAAATTATCAAGATTTTTTTGAACTCCCCGCTTAGTGCCATTTACCCAATCAGCGAGGTATTGCAGACCACCGGAGAAACAACTGCTACCATCCTGCGAATATCCGTAGATAATGGCATAAACAAGCAGATCATTTCCCTTGAGGCGCAGCTCCGATATCATCCAGCCCTGTACGCATACGAAATTCTCTTTTTTAACCTTAGTTGCTCTCTTTTCCATAATGCCACCTCCTATATTGCGTCCGATCCAAAGATCAGAGTTGCAATTTCGTTAATTAACAGACTTTTATATCGTCGTACCGTCTTTTCATTGAGTTTTTTTGAAAATCCATGCGTCCCGGCAAGCTGCTCCGCAATGCTCTCAAATGTTGCGGTTTCATTTCCTGGTGTAAGATATTTCAAGCGAATGATCTCAAATCCCTTATGATCTGACACCGCATCAATGGCTTTCTTTACGCGTTCAAAATCATGTAGCGATCTGCGATAAGAGTCAATGCGGTCCTGGAGAAGCTGATCATCTGTCGGCTTCTCCACTTTATTTTTTTGAAATTTCACAACAGATCCAGAAGTCTTATGATATGCCATATCCAGGTACTCTGTTTCATTTTCTAAATGCTCCTTTAACGCATTAAAATTATATAAAAGCCGCTCCGTACTCTTATAGGTATTCGATTGAACCTGTTTCTGCCGCTCAATAAACGATACCTTCGACAACTGTTCATTTTGTTCATTTAAAACATCTACGACCGACTTTGTGACAGCCTGTTTAAAAGCACTGGATGAAACTGCTGCCACAATTTCGTTTTTAATATCTTCGCTCAACTCCATTTCGCTACCTCCATTTTGCTCCATAATCCTCAAAACATAATTGCCTGTCTATCTCATAATTCATCCAGACAGTTTCTGTCCTTGCTTTTCCCATTTCCGCACAACTTGGGAAGTGTTCTTTTTTCCACTCGGATAGATAGTCATTGTAAACGTCTGATTCATATCCTGAAATCATAATTTTTGCTTTGCTGCTCACTATTGTTTTTAATAATTCCTCATGATCCGAGTCTGACATTTCATACTTATATTGCTTCCCTGTCCTTGTACTCAATAAATACGGTGGGTCTAGGTACATAAATACATTTTTATAGTTAAATCTCTTGATGACTTCCAGTGCTGGACGATTCTCAATCTGAACCTCTCGAAGTCTTTCCGCTATATCAATAATCCAATCCGGCAAGCGATACCAATTCCGCAATGCATACGCTTTTTCCCTGCCCTGTATATCATGTTTCCATCCAACCTTACTGCCATTGGTGCGGAATCCGTGTCCCTGCCAACACTGAATTAGAAATCTCAATGCCTTATGATATGGTTCATCCGGCATCATTACTTCCCATATATCTAACTTATATGTATCTTCATATTTCTCACGACTAAACGGTGTAGTCATTACCATTGCAGCCAGCCGATCTGCATCCTCTTGTATGCATCGAAAAAGATTCACAACATTATGATCTAAATCGTTAATTGTTTCAATATCAGAAGCAGGCTTTGTAAATAAGACTGCGCCTCCTCCGAAAAATGGCTCCAAGTAACTGTGATGCTTAGGTATTAACCCGACCAGTTGTTTAGCAATATTCCATTTTCCACCTGGATATTTCAACACCATATTTCCACTCCTCACTTTATTTCTAAATGATGTATTTTCCCCGCTCTTTTGAGGGCAAATCCCTGAGCATCTGATATGCTTCGGCTTTTGTGATTCCCTCATCATCAAACGGATAACCCGGGATTGTCCTCAACTTGCACATTCCTTGCGCTTTCGTGATTTTCCATTGACCAAAAATTTTAGAAAATATACAATCAGTACACAAATGATATTTGTGCACACATCTGTCTATGTATTCCTCTGTCTGTACATTTTCAAAATACTTTTCGCATTTTGAAACGCCTCCGTGTCCCCTATTCTTATCCACAAAATCAAGTTGTAGCTCTGGTGTACAATTTTCACAATTATTATCACAGTTCTTATGTTCTCCACACCTTTCCAGACATGTGGCACACAGGCATCCATAGTGCCTGCATGTATACTTTCCCATATTAAATGATCCCATATTCACTCACCCTCTCTTGCACTTCAATGTCTGTCATCTTGTCCATCCATCAATTCTTCCAATTTTGCTTCGGCTTCGGATTTTGTGAGGAATACTGTTTTGCCAATTTCTTCTATATCAGTGTAACCAAAAGTTGACTTTGACACTTTATGTTCATGAATTGTTCGATAATATGTCTTTCCTTTTACTACTACCTTTTCCTGAACATCATCCCACCAAGTAATGTTGTAAACCTCATTTCCAATCTTGCAAGGCAATTTAATGAGCCTGCCTTGCTCCTCTAAGTCCTCATATTCTGCAAGTTTGTCACAAACCTCTTTAATCGTCACATTGCTTTTTGCTTCTTTTGTTCCGCTATTTGTCAATCTCTTCATTTCTACCCCTTTCCCGGCTTTCCACACCGTCCAAACTCTATAACCCATACCCACGGATTTGCTGACCATCCGTAACGGTCAATATCAGATTTTTTGATGGTGGAGTTCCAACACCTTTCAAACTGTCCCCTTGCGGTACATGGTCCTGTCAGTAATCCGCTATTACATCCTTCCGCTTGTGCTTGTGTTTCTGTAATATCCTGTAATCGTTCTATTCTCACATCTATCACTTTTAACCAGATACGAGCAGCTCCTTTCGGCATGTGGATGGACGGATGCCACAGGGCATCATCATACTTAAGCAATAATCTCTCTTCTCTGTTGGTCAGCTTGTCTGCAAGATAGAAATATTTCTCACCATCATAAGCACTACACCATGTTTCCCGAACATACATGATGTCTCCCCGATGATACGGTAGCTCGAAAAACTTCTCTCCGTATCCTGGATAGCTAGTTTCAAATATTCCTCGACACGATATTGCTCCCTTCGGTGTAAATGCTGTGTATCCAAATTCTGCATCTTTAGGAATATACCCTTTAACAACTCGCCTCGTACAAGTCTTTCTTCCGTCAAAAATTGCTCGTACCATTTCCGTGTTAAATAAAATTGGGCGCTCTCTCATTTTTCATTCCTCCTATCCCTCGCAGCAGATCGGAACATCATCAGCAACATTTCTGATACTGGTCTGTTCCTATCTTTTCTCTTTGCTTTTTTGATAGCTTTGAGATTGTACCACTCACCCCAGTAGTTCATTCCATCCGGAACATATACGCCTACATGATATGGAACCTCTTTCTTGATCTGCTCGTACACTTCTTCCGGCATCACATAGTAATTGTAGTCTCCCAGAAAATTGTGACCGTTCTTCGAATGAAAATCCTCTACCGAGGACTTCACCTCATAGCAGTAGAAGTCTCCCTTCTCTATACCGGACACTGTATTGTTTACCGGCTTGAATTTCATAAAATCCACACGCACCGCATTCGTGGTGGCATAGTTGAAAGTCACTTCCCTAGCCCAGTAAATTCTTGGATCATTATTAGGGCATATATGCCGCTGAATCGAAAGCGATAACATTGCAGTTATCCTTGATCTGTCACTCATATTTTGCACCCTCCTCACGCAAATGCTAACTGTCCGTTTTCTTCGGCTTCCACTCTATCTCTCGTAATATTTGGCATTCTCTCCGCTACACACAGCTCCGGAAGATTGGAGCGTACCATTGCAGCCGGTAATGGCGGACAGACTGAATTGCCACACCGGCGCACTTGCTCACTTCGAGGGTATGTATGTCCCTCAAAGTCGTGGTCGATTATGTAATCATCCGGGAAACCTTGACATCCGTACAGTTCTCGTGGTTCTAGCATCCGAAGTCCAATATCAACAATCTGATAGTCCACGCCTTGTATTGTCACAAGCCCGAAACGATCCCTTGAAGTTATTGTATCCAACGGCTCCGTGACATCCTCAGCAGATCCATTCCCATAATATTTAATCAGGAATGCCCGCACCTCTCCGAAATGCCCATCTCCTGCAGTGATCGTTGGAAGCGGATCAGCAATATCTCTTCCATAACAGTTTTTATTCATCTGTATCAGATTTGCCGTTACGACGCTGTTATGATCCCACGCCGTGACCGTTGGCAGCGGATTTTCAACACTGTCCCCAGCTCCTTTATATCCACCGTCATAATATTTATGTAAAAACGATGTCACCAGTCCATACCTGTTCGACCCGTCTACCGTCATGATTGGATCCTCTATGGTCTGCCCTCTCACTTCTCCCTTTGCGGTCTCCGAATGATACTGGATCAGTGTTGGACTGATAAGACAATGCTCATTCTTGCTCACAATTGTTGTAAGTGGTTCTCGCACATCCTTACTTCTGTCTTTTGCAAAACCAGTTTGTCCGATCTGTACCATATACGGCTCCACAATTCCATAACCATGCTTCCCTGTAATGGTTGGCATTGGTTCCCGAATATTGTTCGGCCTACGCTTTCCGCCGTGGTTGCACTGGATAATAAATGGCTCTGGGTTATCCAGAACAAATTTCTTTAGTCCCCTGGCAATCCGCTCCATCGTTTTCGATGCCAGCGGCCGCACAGCACGGATACCATACTTTTCCTTGATTTCCTGTGCTGTGTCAAATATAGACGGACACGGCCTGCTAAAATCAATCTGCGTATATGCTCCAACGTATGGCTTTAACAGACCGGCTTTTACATCTTCACTGTCTCTAGGGGCATGAGTCGGCTCTGGCCACAAAATAGGATTTCCATCGCACCGTGCAATCATAAAGAACCGCTTGCGCATCGTAGGAGCACCATAATTTGCTGCCACCAACTCCCGGAACTGCACCTCATATCCAAGATTTTGAAGCTGCTGCACAAACTTTTCAAAAGTCTTTCCCTGCTTCGCTTTAATTGGATGATGTCCCCGGTTTAATGGTCCCCAAGTTTTAAATTCTTCAACATTCTCAAGCATAATGACCCTCGGCCGGACAAGCCCTGCCCATCTGCAGGCCACCCACGCAAGACCGCGTATGAATTTATCCTTTGGCTTCCCACCTTTTGCTTTCGAAAAGTGCTTACAATCAGGTGAGAACCAGGCAAGGCCTACCGGATGCCCTTTGCAAGCTTTCACCGGATCCACCTGCCATACGTCTTCACAATAATGCTTCGTATGAGGGTGATTCGCTTTATGCATCCGAATTGCTTCGGGATCGTGATTGATGGCAATATCAACACTCTTTCCAGTTGCCAGCTCTATACCGGTGCTGGCTCCGCCTCCGCCGGCGAAATTATCAACAATCAACTCTCCATTTATCATCTATGCATCCTCCGTATATTGAGCAGGTAATGGTCTCCAGGCATTTACGATTATTCCAAACGCTGCATAGCTTTCTTCCTCAGCCTTCGGATAAAATGCGCCGCCATACTTGTCTTCTTCATATCGTGCGATATCCGGGGGATTACTGATATTCTCAAATGACACCAAAACATACCTGTTACTCTCCGGCTGCTTCTCATCAATTGGAATCCATCTGTTGCTTTCCAACATATCAATCAATTTCTGCTGAGTTTTAATTGGCAAAGTGCTATTTCTAATCTCGCACGCCATTTCTCTCGCTTCTTGTGATGCCACACTTTCCTTTTTATCTTTTTCATTTTCCATGCAAAGAAAAGAAGTGATCATTGCCTTCGTTGTCCCCATTTCTTCTGCTATCCTTTCATTACTCCATCCTGCCGCCTTTAAACCAAGTATCTTCCATCTCTCCATATTTTTTCCACAAGTACTGTCTTGCTTTATTTCTACCTTCGTACTTGTCTCTGGTTCTAAATCATTGTCCAGCTCATTCTCTCGGTTTGTCCCATGGTCTTTTATATTTGTACCCATTATCCTCTTTTTAAATATTAGATAATATCCCCAAATCACTGGAGAAAGCGGTAACAAAAGTATCCAGGCGATCACCCCAATGCATATCGCCAATATTGCTAATGTTAAATACATTCCCATTATCGTCCTGTCCTTTTAGATCCATCCATGTTGTAGCAGCTTCTGTTCTTATAAAAAGAACATTTTTCATTTTCTGCACAATACAGCTTCTTCAACGCTCTGCACTTCTTATCAATCCTCATCCCATCCAAATGAATACAATCCATCTTAATCTTCGCCATTTTCTTCATCCTTTCTCTTAAATACTCCAGCCGGCGGCAAACCGGCTGGAAATGTTAGGAAGTAACATCTGCCTGCAAATCCAGGCAATGACAAGCTATCAGTTATTATCATGCAATCACTGTAATATGCTTCTGCACATCTTCTGACAACTCTGTTTTCACAAAATCATCCAGATACTTCTTGATACTCTGGATGGCTGTGTTTCTCCAAGCTCCACCGTCTGCCTCGTAAATGGCACAGTGCATTCCATCCCGTTCCTTCATGCGGAAAACAAACAGACTCTCCGGCTGTTCAATCTCATGGAATGTCCGATAAGGACGTAATGAAACCGGGTTTGGCACTTCCGCATCTGCTTTGGAGGCAATCCCATCTGCCACCGTGACAGCCTGGGAAAATCCGTCGTCTTTATACTGCCGGAGCGTGCTTCCCTCTGCGGTGCCGGCAAATCGAACCAGCAGATTCACATCATCGTTCGGATCATCGCTTTGAACAAACTTCGTTTTTAAGGAAATGATAAAATTTTCCTGATCCAGATATCTGTCAAAGTAATGCTCCGGAAGGTCGGCCCTCACATCAACATAATGTAGCCGTTTCTGATCCTCATCCAGCTTGGAATACAACGATACATGCTCCGGACTATGAATCTGTATGATCAGATCCTGTACCCGTTCATTTCTGAGATTTTCAGACAAAAGATAGTCTTTTAATCCGGTCAATGTAGACATATTAATCTCGGTCGGATAATCCTTCGTATATATCCTTTTCATTTCCTTGTCCGAAAACTGTTTTTCATCAAAGGTCCTGATATTTGGTGCTGCAGTATCCCGAAGGTACTGCATTGCTTCTTTCAACATCTCTTATCCCTCCTATGCTTTCTTTCTATCACGGAAATCAACCACCGGATGATCCTCATGAATCTCTCCGGTGTCAGGATCAACGGACTTTCCATCCTCTGTCGTGATCCCAACATCTTCAAAGCTCTGCTGACCCGGTACCTGGGCTCCATACTCATTTGCATATATTTCGCCGGTTTCAAGGTTGCGATCCGTCAAAAACATCGTCTTGACCGGAAGTGCCTGCGCAAGCTTTGTGGACACACTGACCTGACAATTACACTGGCCACCATAGCTGTCCTGTACGAATTGCACCTTGATGTTGATTTCTCTTTTTTTGTCCGGCACAGTATTGGGATCACACATGTTCTCGACAACCTGTGCAAATGCCTGGTTGACCTTCCTCTGCAAAGCTCCGCCTGCGACTTTAGATAGATCAAATGTTGCACCCATGCTATCTCCTCCTTTCTGCTGTAGAATTTATGTGATACGCTTTTATGCGGTACAGCCATTCCTAAGCTTTTCCTATCTTCATTAAATACTTGTATAACTTCAATGCTCTCAGCTCAACCAAATAGTTGTATGTACGTCGAATCGGTATATCAGACTCTTTATTAGCTACGTTATTTTTATAAATGAGCTCCTCTTCTTTATTGATGTAAGACTGATATGTAGCTATTTTTTCATCCACAAGCTTCAGGCACATCTTCTTGCTCAATGGTGGTATCATATTTTCCACCGGTTGGATAAATCCCATATCCAGCATTTTTTCTGCGAAATCCTTCGGTATGGATACTCCTTCGCCGGTTTCCTCGCCCGCATCAGGCATGTCCACTTTCATTTCAATCATTTCATCCGGCTCATCGTCAAACAATTCACTAACCGGAATATCTCCCTCTGAAAATACAAGGTTCTCCTCAGGATCTTCCAAAGTGACATCCATATTTTCGAATCTCTCCGCCAGCTTCCCCACGTCTGTGCCTGAAATACTGCCCTGCTCATCAAGCAGCTTCTTCCCCTCTTCCTGCAGAGGCTTGTCCATTCCAGCAAGTTTATTGGCCACGGAAGTGTTAAGCCTTCCCGCCTCATAGTCCTCACGCAGATCCGGCGACAGATTCCGGTCTATATTCTCCAAAGTTCCTACCTTGGTCTTACTGATTCCCAGCATGTCGCCGATAGCCTGCTGAATCGTACCACCAAGCTTATGCGTTTTCTTGTATTCTTCCAGCAGTACCCTAAGCCGGGACACCTCATGCATCTTCTCTGCATCCGACCGCTCACGCTGGGTGCTGTTCGTCATAATCAATATAAGCTCATCCCGGATCGGGTCTCCTTCCTGCTCCACCTCACATGGGATCAGATCCGTTTCAAGCTCCCCAGCCTCCAGCAGATAATTCACCGCTCTCCATCTCGTTTCCCCGGCAAGGATCATATATGTATCCGACCCGTCAATTGGCTTTACAACGAGATTCTGTTGAATACCGATTCGATCCGGTGTAGACAGCATCAAAATGGATGCGGCCATCTTCTTGATCCGGTCATCCTCTTTACTGTAGAAATTACCAGAAGACGGAAGAAGATCCCCCGCCGGAATCATCTGAAGCTTGTCCTCTTTTTTCACAGGCTTCAGACTTTGTTCGCCTAAGATATCCGATAGTTGAAACGACATCACAGATCACCTCCCAGATACTCCTCCACCCACCGGCGGTAGTCGATGGACGCGCCGCACCGTGGCGAATACATCGGAAGCGGCATCTTTGCCCATGTGGATTCTGCCGGCTTCGCTACCGTGTGACGGATTGTCTGACAGAACAGGTCATACCCAGCATTCCGCACATGCTCCATCGCCTGTCGGTGCACGTCGTCATTCGTGAAGTCTGTCACCAGACATTTGACAATATTCATGTGGTCGTTAAAATTTTCACGGATCGTCCGGATCTGGTCCATCAGGATCTGCATACCATCCAGACTATACTCATCCATGTGCATCGGGATCACAACATCATCCGATACCGCCAGTGCATTGATAATACTGATGTTAATATCCGGTGCGTTATCTATGATGACAAAATCAAACACCTGATCTGCTTTGAGATGATCCAGTGCTTTCTGCAGCCTGTCCTGTTGTTTTCTGGAATAGTCCAGCACAGCCCTTGTATTAGCTGTCAGCAGATTCATATTCGCTGGGATTGCACTGATCCGCTCATTTCCTGTCTGATGGATCAGACCGCCGGAAAATCTCATATCCATAACCTCTGCCATGGTATACTCATCCTCCGGATCATAGATCCCAAGTGTCTTCGATAGATTTCCCTGCTTATCGTTGTCAATAAGCAGCACTCTCTTTCCATATCTTACAGCAAGGATATATGCAAGACTCAGCGTCGTGGTTGTCTTATATACCCCGCCCTTCAGATTGATCAAACTTATTACTCTCATAATCGTCCCTCTTTCCAGCAGATGCTTCCAGACGGATCACATCAAACGTGATAAACACCATTACTTCCAGGTCCGAGAATGGAAACTCTCCCGTCTTACAGGATTCTGCTATTGTCCTATCTTCTTCCACGGGAATCCTTTTGATCACCCGCTGTCTTTTTCTCACAGTTGACGATACGTGAATGTTCACGACCTCCCATCGGATCCAATCATCCACAGGGATATAATGCTCCATCGTTCCGCGAAATCCCTCATAGATCATTTCGCGATTTTCCCGGTTTCGAATCCGGATCCGCTCCGGTCCATTCACTTTATTTAAAACATCCGCCAACAACATAATGTTCCTCCTAAGGAAACTGCCTAAGATTTCACCTTTCTTTCCGGCTTCGTCTTAGGCAGATACGCCTGTGCTATCGGATACATGAAATGCCCGCAAGCACAAGTCCTCTGATTCATATCTGACGTCGTATGACCGCAGACATTGCATTTCCTGTATCCAACAAAACAACTATAGTTTTTCATAATGTAATCTCCTCTCACAGTTAAATCTACCCATTTTGGGTATGTATCCCACCGGCAGACAGGACAGAGGACATGCATGAACAACTTTAGGGAGTAGAATTTTCATCGTTAATAATAATCAGTTACTACGTTAAGGTTTTCACCATGGCAAATGTCAAACATATTTATGTAGCATGTCCCCTGTCCTGTCTGCCGGAAATCTTCCGGTTATACTTTCTGAGCCTCTCTTGCCCTTTTCAATGCGAACTGCTGGAACGCTCTGTTTATCTCACGGGCTTTTTCCGCCCGTTCCTCTTCCGTGTAGTCGGTGACATATTCATCGACCCTGCACGTACCAATATACGATGTGCCAATGAAACGACTGCCAGCCTCTTCCGGTGTCCTCATAAATATCACGCTCCTTTCATTCATCTATATTATTTGGAGGCTTGTCTATATGCCTTTACTTTCCTTTCTGCTTCTTTCTTCAATTCTTCCATTTCCTGAGGTGTCAGTTTAAAAATCATGATCAATGTACGTGTCATCTCCATCAGCGTGCCAAAAGACTTTTGGCATTGTCTGCCAGTTCCCGCCATTCCTTCTCTGATACTCTTCTCATGTCATCCCCTCCCTTCCTTGCTTTTCTTGTCCCTGTCTCCTATACTTTAAATACAGGCTGTTGCCGCAGCTGAGTATGAAAAGAAAGGAGTAGCATCTTACATCAGTATGAAATTGATTTTTCGCAACTTTCTTCCGATGAAAAAAACAGATTTTGGGAGCACCTTGAAAACTTTACGTTTATATGTCGAGCAGTACGAGAACGACCACGGGATCATTCCTGTAAACTCTGACGACCTTTATCAATAAGCAATAAAATATAACTATTCAAGCTAATTCCCATCCGCTCCGCCTCTACCTGCAGCTTCTCTTTCAACTCTGCTGGCAGGCGGAGCGTTGTCTGTTCTCTGTACTTTTCCATGAAACTATTCCTTTCTTATCTTAATTTGTATTTCATTTTTCTATCCTTTGTGCTAAAGTATATTTGTCAAACATATTTTCACAAAGGAGGTATTTTATGAATAACGAATTATGGGAACAATGGTCTGACTGCCACCAGTCGCAGGAACAACAGAAACGAATGGCCCGGGCCCAAACTGCAGCCTGCACCCCAGTGGGATTAGATCTAGATATGGGGGCCGGTGTCTTTAAGGGTAGTTCTGGTACCCATACCACGACTTTGGAACATTGCACCTGTGTGGATTTCTGCCGTCGCAAGCTTCCTTGCAAACATATGTACCGTCTTGCAATGGAATTGGAACTTATTGATTTGTCCTTCAAATCTGATTCAAAAGCTATTATTACTTCTCCAAAAGAGCCCATCAGCGAAACCGTTAAAAGAATCGAAACACTTACGGAATCTCAGCAAGAATTACTACATACAATTACAAGTGGCATGAATTCAAAAAATCCTGTGTCAGTTGTTAAAATATCACCAGATTTACTTTGTCTTCTGGATGCACATCTTTTGAATCAATCAGATGATCTTCCAACTATTCTAAACGGACATAAAATGGCAGATTTAAGATCTCTCATTTCGTCACTTGGATCAACCTTTAAAGGTCCGAAAAAAATGGACCTGGTAAATTATCTGCTGGAGAACTACGGTGACCGATTAAAAACAATGGATCTTACCTACGCCGCAGTCGAATTGTCACCTCATATCAAATACGGAAAGACAAATATGTATCTTCATCGTAAGTTTGATGACGACAATGCATTTTGGGACAATGACCTTCCTGCAACTCCACTTCTTGAAACAGATCTTCCTAACGACGATGTTACGGATCTCTTAATCCAATATGGTCATTACCATCGTTAATTTTCTAACCCCAGCCATCGCTTTCTGCGGTGGCTTTTTTACGCCGTTTTCGAACTTATCTGTTCCCCCCTATGTTGTCTGTATCTGACGCTCCTGCTGTACTCTCAGCATGTAACCGAGAATGAGCATCTTATCATATTCATTCAACTGCTGGAACTCCAGAATAGTCTTCTCAATCAGTTCTTTCTTATTTGTTTTGTTCTCCATTTCCTGATCACCTCTCTTTTTGTGTTGTCAAGGCATTTTCCAGTTCTTTATTGCTTTGTGTAAGTCATTTTATTATACAATTATGCCTTTGTCAAGTCATTTTTGATTTATTTTTCTTATTTATGCCTTGACTAAATCATTTTTGCAAGGTATTATTAAAATCAAAAAAATACAAAAAGGAGACACCTATCATGGAAATATATGAGCGGATTAAAGAATTAAGAAAAAACCATTTAAAACTGTCACAGACCGCCTTTGGTGAACGCCTTGGAGTTAGCCGATCCGTCATCAATAATATTGAATTGAATGCATTGGCAAAACCTGACCAAAAACTTTCACTATATAAATTAATCTGCAGTGAATTTAATGTAAGTGAAGACTGGCTGCTCCACGGCACCGGCGATATGTATGCCAACAAAGAAGCCGAGTATAGCACTCTAATCGACCAGATTATGACTGGAGAAAACGAATTTGCAAAAAACATCTTCAAAACCTTTGCACAGTTTGATGAAAAAGATTGGAAAGCTTTGCAACATGTGATGGACAAGTTTACAAACACATCTATAGAGGAACATTCAAACGATCTCGCTACTGTCATTGATTCCATTCCGGACGATCCTGCAGAACTGGAGCGAATGTACCCGCCGGTAGAGAAAACGGAGAAAAAAAAGGCGTAATATTGTTACATCTGAATCTATCATTCACATGGCATATTCCCCCAATAGCCACAACTATTGGGGGATTTTTTTCGTTTTGGCTGGAAACTTACTCCTCAGACCTGCTCACCATTCTCCCTGTCCAACCATTAGCATTTTTTGTTATCTATGATAACTTTTTTGTTGATTTTTTTATTTATTGATGTTATGCTATTTAAAAAATAGGAGGTACACATTATGGAACCAAGAGAACGCGTCAAAGAATTAAGAAAAACATTGGGCTTGACGATGGAAAAATTCGGCAAGCGACTTGGAGTAACTAAAGTAGCTATTTCTAATATAGAACGAGGCAATAGAAAATTGACAGAGCAGATGCTGAGATCTATCTGCCGAGAATTTGATGTCAATGAAGATTGGCTTCGCACTGGAGAAGGAGAAATGTTTCTTCCAGTAAGCCGGGAGCGCAAGCTTGCTCGATTAACTAAAAACATCCTAAACGAAGAAAGTACATCATTTAAAAACAGATTCATATCTATGCTTGCAGGATTGACAGAAGAAGAATGGGCATTTTTAGAGCGGAAAGCAAAAGAGCTGTTGGATCCAATAGAAGAACCTGATCCAGAAAATGAACTCCAATCCATACTAGATTCTATTCCGAATGATCCGGCAGAGTTGGAGCAAATGTATCCGCCGGTAGAGAATACCGAGAAAAAGAAGGCATAATATTGACATATCACGAGAATATGGTTAATATAATAGAAAAGAGCGAATGCCCACAAGGTGTGGTTTAGCTCTCCCCAGATATATATTGGTGAATCAGTCTATCCAGGACTCGGCTAAAGTACAAGGATAGGCTGATTTTTATTTATGTTTATTGTCCTTATCGATATAGGACAGCAATGCAACTAAAAACGTACCACCAAGAAACAATAATGTTAATACTTCGTATGTACTCATTGCACCACCTCCCTTCAAAGGGAGATTAACCGCACCTTGAACACAATCGCTCCATACATATATTACCAAATCTATGTTCTATATTCAAGAGATTACAGGATGTTGACATATTACGAAAATCCGGTGGAGAAGGCACCGAAAAAGTTATCTTATTACTATTAATTCCGATTCATGAATTGTCCCATCAAAATTATCATTAACATATAAAATGTTTAATTCTCTATAGAATATTTTATAAATATCTGTTTCGCGCAAATTAATATGCTTGATATCTCTAATCTGTTTATTTTTTTGATAATGTTTTTTCATAAATCCACTCCTTTGTTTAAAATAGTATACAATAGAATTGTATTTCTGTGTTATTATTAATTTCTATTTCCATATTTATGGAATTATTGTTTTTATCTAAAAAAAAGCAGCAGAATATAAATTCTGCTGCGTATAGTACATACGATACCCATAAGCGTCACAATCTTGTTTAAATATGTCCCCCAGCCTGTGGAAGTCATCAAATACTAATTCTTTCAGTTATATTATCTCCCTACTTCTCTTATAACGCAAGTATTATTTTCATTTCAATTCTATAAAATCTATAATATGACTAAAAATACCTATTATCCATATTACCACAATGTTTGACAAAATCAACAAATATTAGTAATATGAAAAAAGAGGTATCTGCTACCACAGATACCTCTTTGGGTGGATCTTTATGTCAAGGCAAGAGATCCCTAACTGATTTGTTGTCCTATCGGACAATACCTGCCTTGTTGATACAAGGCAGGTTATATTATTTAGCCTCCCTCTTTCTTTTATCAACAAGCGAAAATACGTCTAGTATCAATTTGCAGCCAGTCAGTGCAATCATAAAGAACTCATACATCGTCATTGGTATCACTCCCTCTTTTGTGTTCTCGCGCGGGAATCTACCTTGTCACAAAAATCCGTTCACTATATTACACTAAAAATATACTTTCAAAATCCAAAGATGTCAACCAATATTAAACAATATATCATCTTTTATCCATTATTTATATTTACAACGTAAAAATATCCCAAAGTCAAATTTTTAACATTATTTGTATTCACTGTCAAACAGATCTGTAATCTTTACGCCCAGAGCTTTGGCTATTACCTCTAATTCCATCAAAGTCGGTGATGTCTTTGCATTTTCGATATTGTTGAGCGTGCTTTTGCTAAGCCCGGTTCGATCTGCCAACTGCACAAGAGTGACTCCTTTCTCCATTCTCGCCTGCCAGGTTAATATCTCCACTAATCATATCCTCCTATCTCATTTTAGAGACAGGATACACAGAGGACTTTTTGCAGTCATTGTAAAATATCTTCCAATTCTGGCAACATCTACCAGTTTATTACAGCTATATAATATCAAAATATTTTTCAAAATTTTATTATTAAACTTTTTTTAGACTATTTTTATTGACTTTCTAAACAGGGGGTTTTATAATATATAAAACATTAGGAGGAATGAAAATGCTAACATATAAAATTAATGTTATAGATACTCTAAAAGAAAGCGGATATAATAGCACCCGTATATTAAGGGAAAACTTAATTAGTCAGTCTGCTATGCAGAAACTTCGCAAGAATGAAATGGTAGGTATAAAAACGATTGAGAAACTATGCGAACTATTGGACATGCAGCCAGGAAACATAATTAAATATGTAGAAGAAGAAAAATAAACCAAAAAGGTTTAATTTTCTATTGACATTAAACCTTTTTTGGTTTATAATGATATTGTCAAAAGGAAATAGAAAGGAGGCTTTTGATGAAACTTGAACAGGAGGAAACAAAAATGACAGCTAAAGAGATTTTAAATCTGATCGACTGGCTAAGAGCTCAGGGTTTCGATAACGATAAAGTCGTTGAATGCATCGAAGCAGTCGAGGGCAAAAAAGATAAGGCTGAATAATTTCTATCCAGCCCAAACCAAACGGGCGAAGCGAAAAGCTTCGCCTTCTCCTATAATAACAGGGGATCAATATCCCGTCAATATAAAATGAGGTGATCGTGATGATACTGTATAAAAATATAGATATATGTGATCTTCCGTCCATTATGCAAAAAGGTGTATTAAGCATCGACGGGTGGGGAAATGATAACTGGGGTGCTGGAAAAAGAGTCCCGAATGATACATCTGTAGTATATCTCTTCTCCCCTATTGGAGAAAAAAATTCATTTCCGAACTATGGCGTTGCACTATTAGAAGTGGAATGTTCGGCAACTGAAAATGCTATGGCTGAAAACGACTATCATCGGGAGGACTACCGAGAATATGTCACGGATAAGGTGGATCCAGTGTCTATCAAAAGAATCATGATTCCTCGTGTTTTTAAAGACTATATTAAAATTCCACCCCAAATACCTGTGACGTGGTGTGGATTGGCAGCAAAAGTCTATGACGAGGACGGCGATAAGAAAGTAAAACCGATTTCGTCAAAATTGCTGGAGCAGTTTTGCAAAACAGCACCACTTATGGACAGCACAGAGGTTAATTATTTCCGAGGCATATCTGAGGACTGTGAAATGATTGATTTGAAAGATATTGAATATATATTCTAGGAGGAGGCGCTTTATGGTTGCTATATATGTAAGGCAGTCGCTTGATAAAAAGGACTCTCTCTCTATCGACTCTCAGATTGAGGACTGCATCACTCTCTGCAAAAGAAACAGCTGGAATGCTTACAAAGTGTATCGTGATAAAGGATGGTCGGCAAAAAACCTTGACCGCCCATCATTCCAGCAAATGAATGAGGATGTACTGAATGGAAAGATTGAAGCCGTAGTGTGCTACAAGATCGACCGAATCAGCCGCTCGATCCGTGACCTTGTCAACCTGATTGAAGACTATAACGAGATTGGCGTACACTTTGTTTCATACTCTGACAACATCAACACAGCTGCTCCGGGCGGAATGATGCTGGCAACATTATTCGGATCTTTGGCGCAAATGGAACGTGAAGCCATTATTGCCCGAGTGACGGATAATTACTATTACCGTTGTGAACAAGGCTTTTGGGGGGGTGGTCCTGCCCCTTATGGATATCGTCTCAAAAAAGTGGTAGTAAACGGTCAGAAGCACACCGTACTAGATCAAGATCCTGCAGAAGCAGCTGTTGTACGCCAGTTTTTTGACTGGTACCTGGAGCCTGGAGGAACGGTATATAAAATTCTACAAAGAGCTGCGGATCAAAATATCTTGACCAGAAAAGGCAAGTCCTGGACCTCCCGTGTGGTATCTGATATATTATCAAAACCGGTATATGCTCCAAATACAATGGACATTTATAATTATTACGCCTCGCAAGGTGTAAAACTCCGTATTGCACCAGAACAATGCGATGGCACACAGTCTGTCAATCTGTTTGGCAAAAGAGACCGAGGGAGTAAACATCCCAAAAGATCACGCCCAGCATCAGAAATGACCTTTGCAATCGCGCGCCATCAGCCTATCATTGACAGTGATCAATTTTTAAGAGTACAATTTAAAAAGAAGGCAACTCTCGCTACAACACCTCGCTCTGGAACATCCCGAAATACTATACTTTCAGGCCTTGTGCGATGTGGTTCATGTGGGCGTCCAATGTCCCCATCCGGAAACAATTGCGGAGTAAGATATCTTATCTGTTCCGGCCGGCGAAACTACGCAGCCGGCACATGTAGCTCTCCGAGTATACAAGTGCATAAACTGGAAGATATTGTGCTGGCCCATACGCTCAACCATTATTCATCCAACCAAATTATTCAGATATTGGAAAAATACAAGGATCACGCACTCAGCCCGCAGGAATCCATTCGTATGAACACATTGAAGCAGGAACTGGCAAAGACGGAGGATGAAATATCATCTCTGATCGATGCGTGTCTTGTCAGTAATCCCACGGCCATCTCTTACCTAAATAATCGGATTGAGAAGTTGGACGAGGAAAAGAAAAAAATTATAGAAAAGATAGCAGAATTGAAAAATTCAAAAAATGATTTACAAGAATTGTTACAGAATATAGATATTGAACAGCTTCCGGAAATATTTACCGGAGACGATTTCGATTTAAAAAAATATGTCTGCAGTCAGCTGATTCGAAAGATCACTTTCTACAACCAAGAGCATATCAAAATTGAATATACCGTTTAATTAAATATTAGGAAAGTCCCATTTTCTGGGACTTTCCATTATGTTTCATACTGCGTGGGACGTAGACAGCTTAGACTGGAAGGATTACGGTGTGGATTCCATTATCAAAACAGTCTGCGAACACAAGCACCTTGGCAACGGTTCCATTATCCTGTGTCATAATGGTGCAAAATATACGGCAGATGCCTTGGAAACACTGATCACCACTCTTCGGGACAAAGGATATGAATTTGTTCCTATTTCTGAGCTGATCTACCCTGACAGTGATGAAATTGACACGGAAGGACGTCAGCATCCCTGCAATGGCTCCACAGCATTGTCATGTCCTTTTATTTGCCTTGATAAAACATAATAATCCAGCTGACAGATATTTTCCTCCTGCTCCAGCTGTGGGATGAATTTAACCGGCGGGATCAAAGTGCCTTCATTCTTCCACCGGATCAGTGCTTCTGGTATCTTTAATTTATAACTTTCATTTTACTTTATCTGCTGAATGGTGTACTATTGGATATGTGTCTTTTTGACATAATACCTATAATTTAGATCATTGTAATCCGGAGGAACAAATGATGAAAAAAAGAGAATCTTTTAATAATAGATGGGGATTTATCCTTGCCTGTATCGGATCGGCTGTCGGTATGGGGAATCTTTGGATGTTCCCCACCAGAGTTTCTATGTATGGCGGCGGCTCTTATCTGCTTCCCTATTTTATATTTGTAGCTTTGATCGGTTTTACCGGTGTAATTGGAGAAATGAGCTTTGGACGCGCTACGAAGTCCGGTCCCGTGGACGCCTTTGGCACAGCCTGCGAAATGCGGGGCCATAAAAAGATTGGTCGTATCCTCGGATATATTCCCGTCCTCGGCTCCCTTGCCATGGCGATTGGTTATACGGTTGTTATGGGCTGGATCCTGAAATATATGATTGGATCTTTTACCGGATCAACTCTTGCCCCGGCAGATGCCGATGGCTTTGGAACGGAATTTGGCAGTATGGCAACTTCCTTCGGCAATAACCTGTGGCAGATCATCGCTCTTGGCATCGGTTTCGTCATTCTTGTATTCGGAGTCAATCTTGGCATTGAACTTGCCAATAAGATCATGATGCCCGTTTTTTTCTGTCTCTTTGTAATTCTGGGAATTTATGTAGCCTTCCAGCCGGGTGCTATAAATGGCTATAAATACATTTTTCAGATTGAACCAAAGGCCCTTGCCGATCCAAAAACCTGGATCTTTGCACTGGGACAGGCATTCTTTTCTCTATCCGTTGCAGGAAACGGTACTCTGATCTATGGATCTTATCTGTCCGACGAGGAAGATATCCCTGCAGCAGCCGGAAGAGTTGCTTTATTTGACACCCTTGCAGCCCTCCTGGCCGCTCTCGTGATCATCCCTGCTATGGCAACTACCGGTGCCCGTCTCAACCAGGGAGGTCCCGGACTGATGTTTATTTATCTTCCTGCATTATTCAAATCTATGCCGGGAGGATATCTGATCGCCATTATATTTTTTGTGGCAGTCTTTTTTGCCGGTCTCTCCTCTCTGATTAACCTCTATGAGGCACCGATCGCAACAGTACAGGAATTATTTCATTTAGACCGCATGGTATCCTGTGGAATCATTGCTATTATCGCCTTGGCGATTTCCCTCTGTATTCAGGGCATTGTATCCGGATGGATGGATCTTTTGTCAATCTATATCTGTCCTCTCGGTGCCGGCCTGGCAGGAGTTATGTTCTTCTGGGTATGTGACCAGAAATATGTAGAAACCCAGGTTAATACCGGAAGAACAAAACGGTTTACCGGAAAGTTTCTTCCGGTCTGTAAATATATCTACTGTCCAATCTGTCTTCTTGTCTTAATTTTAGGCATTATTTTAGGAGGAATCGGCTGATGCCGTTCCTCCTTTTATTATTATATCTGTTTTATTGTCTTATTATGATCTGTCTTTTGATTCGACAACGATAAGGACACCTGATTGAATCTGTATCCGGGCAGCATCTGAGCTTTCATCCATCTCATTGCTGATTGCACGGGCAATCCCCACCTCTAAAGTATAATCCTCTATAAGATACTTCAGCCCCTGTAATGTAACGCCTGTGACCTGTGTGGTAAGAGGAAGCAGAGATAAATACTTTCCATAAAAATCCTCACGCCGGATCTGCAGGGTTTGATCCATCAGCCGGATCCTGTTCTGTGGATCTGCAATATACGCCGGAACTCCTTTTTTTAACGGAAGCATCAGAATATTTATATTGGCCAGAAAATGATCAAGTCTTCCTCCGGTTGCTCCCAGAATATGAATCTCTAATGCTCCTTTTTCCAAAATCCATTCTATCACAAGCTGTGTGTCAACATAATCCTTTTCTTTAGGATAACGCACCCATTCACAGGCTTCCGATCCGGCCACTGTTCCATTCCGGTAAGATTCCAGAATTTGTGGGGTCACGCTGTCAAAATCCCCCATAAAATAGTGCACAGGGAGTTTCAGACGATATGCCGTATTTAATCCGGAATCTGCACAGATCACCGTATCATAGCTGATCGAATCAATATATTTCCGGACAAATTCCAGGTCCACTTCTCCTCCGGTAATCAATAAAACTTTTCCCAACATATTATTTATTCCGTTCTCTCCTGATTTCTCTTACAGAAGCCTCAAATTCTCTGCGATCTCTCTGTTTCTGAATCTGTCTGCGTTGTACATCATAAATATAACGAATCAGCTTCTGATCAGATTCTTCATAAATACAGCCATAATAATAACGGAATCTGCGGTTTCCTTTTGGATGATCATCCACTCGTACAATGCTGCATCGAACCTGCAATGGACCATAATCTGAAGGGATCCTTGTGTAAAAACTGTTTTCAATTTCCAAAAGCTCATTGCTGTAAAATCCCATCCCGGTTTCACTGATATCATGAACAAAGCCTCGGATCTTTCTCTCCTCCGCTTCCTTCATGGGAACCATTCGCAATCTTTTTTCTATAAACACCTTACCGGATCGGTCATCCTCTTCCCTCTCCAGTTCAACGCCGTTTCCATCGACAAATGCCTCATACTCCTCTTTTACGAGGGGCACATAAGACAGTCTCTGTCTGTTGCCCGGAACCTGATAAAATCCAATTTCCACATCGGCATCAATGTTCACCCGGTATGCCTGCCTGCGGTTAAATGACTGTCCCTTATTCACAATCTCAAAGTAATGAACAGGTTCATCATCCAGCATTGCCAGTCCCGCCTTTACATTAAGCCACTCCCACATCTGGTCCTCGCTGCGGTATACCAGACGTATTTTATCCTCCGGGCGAAATTTAAAGGCTCTGCCACCAGCCATAATCGCTGTCAGACAGATTTTTTTCACTCCCGTTTTTTCGACCTTGCTGACCAGACGATACCGATATCCGTCCCGGTCCACATAAATCTCCATTGTTTTGCCAAGTGCAATATTCTCAAGAAGCACCGGCGATCACCTCCTGTAAATCCCTTACATTTTCTCTGATGTTTCCACGAAAAACTGCTGTTCCCGCCACAGCAATATCCGTTCCATGTTCTATGATCTTTGCCAGATTTTCCCGGTTCACCCCTCCATCCAGCTCAATCTGATAAGATAATCCTTTTTCCTTCCGAAGCCGATCCAGCTCCTTCACCTTCTCTAATGTCTGCGGTATCAATTTCTGACCACCAAATCCCGGTTCTACCCCCATTACAAGAACCATATCAATCTGATCAAGATAAGGCAGAACTGCATCTACCCCCGTTGCCGGATTTACACTCAAAGCTACCTTGATCCGATACTGTTTCATTTCATCAATGGTCTTTTGTATATCACTGCAAGCCTCCACATGGACAGTAATACTGTCAGCACCGGCTTCCACAAACTCCCTGATATATCTTACCGGCTCCTGTATCATCAAATGTACATCAAAAAACATACCACAATCCTTACGTATAGAACGTATCACAGGCATACCAAAAGAAATCGACGGTACAAATGCCCCATCCATCACATCAATATGAAGAACTTTTGTACCACTTTTCTCCAGGGTATGCAGCTGCTCACCCAAATGCGTAAAATCGGCTGACAATATTGACGGTGCTAATTCACTCATAGCGATACCATGCCTTTCTTGGAATCTGTTTAATATTTTTTTTGCTGACGCAATTCCTCATAAAATTGTTTATAATTTTCGTATCTTGCTGATGGAATCTCCTGTTTTTCTAACGCATCTTTCACACCACAATCCGGCTCATTAATATGAACACATCCCAGAAAACGACAGGCATTGGATGCTTCTTCAAACTCAGGATAATAATGTCTTAAATCTTCCTTTTCTACATCCGGCAGACGCAGAGAAGTAAAGCCCGGTGTGTCCATAATATAGGTCTGATTCCCAATGCAGAACAGCTCTGTATGGCGGGTCGTATGACGTCCTCTTTTGATCTTCCGGCTGATCTCCCCTGTCTCCATCTGCGCTTCCGGAAAAAGCAGATTCATAACAGATGACTTTCCAACACCGGAGGGTCCTGCCATTACAGTGGTTTTTCCCTCCAATACTTTCCGCAGATGATCCATTCCTGTCCCATTTACGGTACTTGTCACCAGTACCTCAGCTCCACAGGAACGATATTGCGATACAATCGCCTGTATCTCCTCTTCTTTCTGATCATCACATTTATTAAAGCAGATGGTTACCGGAATATCCTGTGTCTGCATCATTAACAGAAATCGATCCAGCAAATTCAGGTTGGGTTTCGGAAAGGACAGTGCAAACACAACAACAGCCTGGTCCACATTTGCGGAAGCCGGACGTATCAATGCATTTTTTCTGGGCAATATCTCCTGAATATTCCCCAGTTTTTTCTCCTCATCCAGCATTTCAAACTCTACATTGTCCCCAACTAATGGTTTAACGTTCCGGTTACGAAATATCCCCTTCGCCTTACACTCAACCAGCATATCCTTCTCTGCTGATTCGGGATGAATATAATAAAAGCCGCCTACTCCACGAATAATTTTTCCAGTCATCATTTTGCTATTTTCTGGAAGTCAACAGAATACGTTCCTATCGTCTGTCCATCCTTACTTACTGTAATAGTCCCACTGTTTTCGCTCCAACCCTTAATTGGAAATTCTTTCGGAAAATCATCATATTGCAGTGTTCCACTCCATACTGCCTGTGATTTTCCATCCTGTGTCAGAACCACCTTGATCATCGCCGGATCCTCATCAGGACTACTGAATGGATTATCACTTACGGTCACACTTCCCTCATAGCTGTAAGATGTCTCCTCCGTTTTCGGCGTTGCCGTCGGCTCAACTGCCTTTGATCCCAGACTGACAGAATACTGAACAATACTGCCCTTCTCTACCTTGGAACCGGATTTCTGTGTCTGACTGATAACAGTTCCTTTTGTCTTATCTGAATAAATATATGTTACTTTTGATTTTAAACCTGCAGCTGTCAATCTCTCCTGTGCCACGGATTCTTTCTTGCCCACCAGATTTGGAACTACGGCCTGATCCCCCTCAGCCCCCAGACTGATCACAAGATTTACACTGGTTCCCTCATCTACACTGGAACCGATCACTGGATCCGTGCTGATTACATTGCCCTTTGCAACAGTATTGTTATACTCCTCTGACACAGAGCCTACCTTCAGTTTGGCTGCTTCAATCATAGTTTTTGCATCAGCTTCTGTCTTATTGGATACATCCGGGATCGCAACACCTGATCCCTGACTGTAATAAATAGTAACACGGGCACCCTCATCAACCATCTCGCCCTCTGCCGGCTCCTGATCCGTAACAACATTCGGATCTTCATCGGCCTCCACCGGCTTTAACTGCCAATGAAGCTTATTGTCCGTCAGCAGCTGTTCTGCATCCTCCAGAGTCTTTCCGACAATTCCCGGTACCGGCACCTGACCATCCTCGGCCGCTGCTGCAGTTGCTGTCGGTGTTGCCGTTGCGGATGCCACATCCTTCGATTTGCCGGAATGTCCCCACCATCCGGCAAATTTACCAATGATAAGCACTACTCCAATAATAATGATCACTGCGACAACAGCGCTGCAGATCTTTAATATCTTTTCCAGCTTCGGATCAATCGCATCATCCTCATAATATGGCTCTTCTGCATCATAAGCATCCTCCCGGACAGGATCCACTGTTCTGGAAGCTTCTTTGATCGCATTTAATTCAATATCTGATATTTTTTTGGTTGGAGAAGGATCTACTACCATAGACTCCAGCTTTACATACTCTCCGTCCGGCTCATTGACAGCCCGCTTTAAATCGGCGATCAGGGCAGCTGCATTCAGATATCGCAGCTCCGGCTTCTTCTGCATACACTTTCGGACAATCTTTGACAGACTCATCGGGATCTCCGGATCCAGCTCATGAAGCGGAACCGCCTCCTCCTGGATGTGAGACAGAGCTACTGCTACCGTACTGTCTCCCTCAAACGGAACATTACCGGAAAGCATTTCATACATTGTAACACCCAGAGAATAGATATCACTTTTCTCATCACTATAACCACCCCTCGCCTGCTCCGGACTGATATAATGTACCGAACCCATGGCATTGGAAGTGATCGTATTGGATGTGGCTGCCTTGGCAATTCCAAAATCCGTAACCTTTACCTTGCCCTCTTTGGATATAATGATATTCTGTGGCTTAATATCGCGGTGAATAATATGGTTGTCATGAGCCGCTTCCATACCCTGTGCGATCTGAACCGCGATTCCCACAGCCTCATTGACATCAAGCTTTCCCTTTTTTTCGATGAATTTTTTCAAGGTAATTCCTTCAACCAGCTCCATCACGATATAATTATAATTTTCATCCTCGTCAACATCATATACATTTACTATATTCGGATGTGACAAACCTGCTACTGACTGTGCTTCCGCACGGAATTTTGCCACAAACTTTGCATCACTGCTGTATTCCTGACGCAGTACCTTAATAGCTACAAAACGGTTTAACCGGTGATCCTTTGCTTTGTACACATCTGCCATTCCACCTGAGCCAACTTTATCTATAATCTCATAACGATCACTAATCATCATACCCGGACCTATCATGCTTTTCCTCCAATCTATACCTGAACAAGTACGGCTGTGATATTGTCACTGCCGCCATTATAATTTGCCTGATCAATCAATTTGTCTCCGGCTTCCTCCAGAGATCCTGCGTGATGAATGATATACTCAATTTCTTCATCCTCTACCATATTCGTCAATCCATCGCTGCAAAGCAGGATCACATCGCCCTCCTGCACCTGCAGTTCAAAATAATCTGCCTGAACCATCTCGTCAATTCCCAGCGCACGGGTAATAATATTTTTTTGCGGATGAACCCTCGCTTCACTTTCTGTTATATTTCCGATCTTTACCATTTCCTCTACCAGAGAATGATCTGTCGTAATCTGCTGTAATTCATCCCTCAATAAATATAAACGGGAATCGCCAATGTTGGCAACATAAAGAGTCTCCTCCTGTAATGTACATGCCACCATCGTGGTTCCCATGCCTTCATATTCGCTATCCTCCTGTGCCGATTCATAAACGGCACGATTTGCATATGTGATGGCTTCCTCAAAAATCGTTACCGGCGTCTTGCTGGCACTTTCTCTGATCTGATAAACCATATTTTCAATGCATAACCGTGAGGCACGGTCTCCTGCTTTATGGCCGCCCATTCCATCCGCCACGATAAACAGATTTCGGAAACTACCCACTGGGTTGTCACTGCAAAACAAGCTGTCCTGATTCATGGTGCGCTTAATGCCGACATCCGTTTTTGAATATGACTTCATGTAGTTTCCCTCCTTTGTCTTTATTTCGTAAATGATTCCAGACTGCAAATAATGTCTGAATATTTATTTCTTCTGCATATACTCATTATAATACACAATACATTTTACTATAGTGTCCATAAAAAGGCAAGCAAAATCAAGGAAGCACCGTTATTTCTGATTTTTATTTCTCAGTTGTCCACAAGCCGCATCAATATCGCTTCCCATTTCTCGGCGTATTGTCACGTTAATATGATGCTTTTCCAGTTCCGTCTGAAACTGTCTGATATTTTCAGGAACAGACCGGCTTCCCATTCTGCCCTCTACCACATTTAAAGGAATCAGATTGACATGACACAACATTCCCTTAAGACGTGAAGACAGCTCCTGTGCATTTTCTCTGCTGTCATTGGTTCCCTGCACCATAGTATACTCAAATGTGACGCGTCTCCCGGTCTCCTCGATATATGCACGACACGCCTCCAGAATTTCATTCATGGAAAAACGGTCTGCCACCGGCATCATCTGTCGGCGGATCTCATCATTAGGTGCATGAAGAGAGATCGCCAGCGTAATGGTCAGCTCCTCTTTCATCAGATCGTAGATCTTCGGAACAAGACCACAGGTCGATAAAGTAATATTCCTCTGACTGATATGAAGACCGTTTTCATCGGACAGCATCCGGATAAAGCGGATCACATTTTCATAATTGTCCAGGGGCTCCCCGATTCCCATAATGATCACGTTGGAAACTCTCTCCCCGATATGTCTCTGAATCTCATAGATCTGATCTAATATTTCAGAAGCAGCCAGGCTCCTTGTTAATCCTCCCACCGTAGAGGCACAGAAACGGCAGCCCATCCGGCACCCCACCTGGGATGACACACAGACACTGTTGCCATGATGATATCTCATAAGCACTGTCTCCACCATATTACCATCAGAAAGCTCCATAAGATACTTCCTTGTCCCATCCTTTTTTGATATCTGTTCCCGGCGTATGGTAACACCTCCCAACGAGCACTCCCTCTGAAGTTTTTCCCGAAAGGCTTTTGACAGATTTGTCATTTCTCCAAAATCCCGCACCAGCTTCTGATGCATCCACAGATAAAGCTGTTTTGCACGGAACTTCTTTTCTCCCAATGTTTCAACAAACACCTGAAGCTCCTGCAGATCCATACTTTTAATATCCGTCTTTTCCATTATCACCAAGCTCCTTTCTGCGGAATGCAGCCAGGAAAAATCCATCTCCTCCGGCCAGATCCGGCAGAATCTGGATATATCCGTTCCCTGCTGTTTCACACTTTGCCGCTGCAGGCACGATATCCTCCAAAGATACCGGCTCAAACGGCAGGTTCTGCCTGATCCATTCTGCCTGCTGTTCATTTTCTTCCGGTGCAATGGTACAGGTACTGTACAATAATATTCCCCCCGGCTTGACATAGCGATACACGGTTTGAAGAATTTTTTTCTGCTGTTGTGCCAGAGTTTTAATATCCTGTAGTTTTGTTTTATATTTTATATCCGCCTTATGTCCGATCACGCCCAGACCGGAGCATGGAAGATCTGCTATCACGACATCTGCAGTTTTTTCCCATTCCGGCAAAAACTCCATGGCATCATGCTTTTTTAATTTCACATTGTGAAAACCTGTCCGGATCAGATTCTGCCGGATCAGTGATACCTTATCCTTTGTCAGATCACAGGCACGGATCAGCCCCTCTCCGTTCATTTTGTCCGCCAGATGAATGGATTTTCCTCCCGGCGCAGCACATACGTCGATCACCACACTTGATTCATCTACAGGTGCAGCAGCGCCTACGATCAGTGAGCTTTCATCCTGTACCTGAACCCAGCCGTTTTTAAATGCCTCCAGATCACCTAGTCTGCCGTAATTTTTTATATGAAGTGACACCGGAAATAATTTACCGGACTCCACCTTTACCCCCTGATTCTGAAGAGATGTGGTAATCTCGTCCTTGGATGCCCTGGACAGATTGCAGCGCAGACTAATTCCCCGATCCTCCTGCAGGAAATTCTGCAGGATTGCTTCCGTCTTTTCAAAGCCATATTGATCAATAAAACGGGTTACGATCCATTCCGGCATGGAATACCATACCGACAGATGACGCACCTCATCCTTCGCCTTCGGATATGGCGTATCCTCATAAAAACGCACCACATTTCGCAGAACTCCATTTACAAAACCCTTCAGCGGAATCAGATGATTGGTACAGGCAAGCTTGACCGCTTCGTTACACGCCGCACTGTCCGGCACCTGATCCATATACATGATCTGGTATACCGCCAGCCGCAGGATCTCCCTTACCATAGGCTTCTGCTTTGCCACAGGCAGTTTAGAATACCGGTCGATCACATAATCAAGCTCAATACAGCGTTCAACGGTTCCCTCCACAAGGCGCATCAAGAACGCCCTGTCACGCTGCTCCAAAGGATATTTTTCTAAAATACTGTGAAGCACTTTATCACAATATTCTCCGTTTTCCATAATCGAAACCATTGCTTCCAACGCAAGCTGACGGGTACTTTTTGCTATTGTATTATAAACTGTTTTTCCCGCTGCCGGTCTTCCCGTATTATTTCTTTTATTGTCCTGGGGCATTCTGTCTTTCTTCCTCCATCAATGAAATATGCTATCCATACCACAATATTCCTTGTGCAATATGATCTTTGTTCTTTTAAATTTATGACTGTAGTATATAATAAAATATGGCAATTCACTTAGCTTCAGGAAAGTGTACTTCCCACTTCTAAAGTATATCCCCTCAGAAATGACTCGGCATCCATCCGCTTTTTTCCCTCTAACTGCAGGGAATTGATCTTTAAAAGATCTTTTCCGGTCTGTACCATAAAACTGTCCTTTTCCACCTGAACGATCCGGCCCGGCTCCCCCTTTGTCTCGGAAGGAACTACATCGGCATCCCAGATCTTAAGCATCTTTCCGGCCAGATGGGTATATGCACTTGGCCATGGATTCAGTCCACGGATAAGACGCTCGATGACCTCTGCGCTCTGGGTAAAATCAATCTCTCCCAAAGCCTTTGTAAGCATTTTGGCATAGGTATGCTCCTCATGCTTCTGCGGAACCGGCGACAATTCTCCCTTTTCCGCCAGATCAAGAGCCTTTAAGAGCAACGGACCACCCAGCTCCGACAGCTTATCAAACAGACTTCCCCCCGTCTCCTTGGGAGCAAGCCGGTATTTCTCCACCAGAAGAATATCTCCTGTATCCAGTCCCTTGTCCATCTGCATAATGGTAACACCGCTCTCCGAATCTCCATCAATTACCGACCACTGGATTGGTGCTGCTCCCCGAAGCTTTGGCAGAAGGGATGCATGCACATTCATACAACCGTATTCCGGCAGGTTTAAAACAGTCTCCGGAAGGATCTGTCCAAAAGCAACCACGACGATCACATCCGGCTGTAATGCTTCAAGCTCCGGAAAAAATGCCGGATCCTTGACCTTTTCCGGCTGTAATACCGGCACGCCGGCCTCCATTGCCTTTTCCTTGACCGGGGAAGGCTGCAGCTTTCCGCTCCGTCCCTTCGGACGGTCCGGCTGTGTCACAACGCCAACCACATCATGTCTGCTGTCAAGCAGCACCTGCAATGTAGGCACTGCAAAATCGGGGGTTCCCATAAATACAACTCTCATATTAATCTCCATTTCTGAGCAACTTATTACATAAAAACTCGCCTGTTCTAGTCCTGCTCCTCCAGATCGGAATTATTCATCAGCTCCCCCTCTACCAGAGAAACATATAACTGTCCATCCAGATGAGCGATTTCATGCTGAAATGCTCTCGCCAGAAGCTCCTCGCCTTCTACCACGATCTCTTCCATGTTTTCATTCAATGCTTTAACCTTGCAATAATTGGCGCGGGTCACGATTCCTGTCTTGCCCGGTACACTTAAGCATCCCTCATAACCTGTCTGTTCTCCTGACTTTTCAATAATCTCCGGATTGATCAGAATGATCGGCTGATCTCCCTCCGGAGAAACATCGATTACAACGATCCGTTTCAGTACACCGACCTGCGGTGCCGCCAGACCAACTCCCTGTGCATCATACATGGTCTCCAGCATATCCTCGATCAGAGTCTGTGTCCTGGGAGTCATCTTTTTAACCTCCCTGGATTTCTGATATAATAATTCATCTCCAATAGTGCGTATTGTACGAAGTGCCATAATGCTACCTTCCTTTCTGGGAGACTCCTGTCTCCATCTTTATAGATTAAAATCAAACTGCAGTCTGCAGTCCCGGTATCTTTCCTGCGCTTTCATATATTGCTCCAGCATATTTTTGATCTGGCGAAGCACCCGGTAATCCCTGCATTTGGCATAAATAATATACCGATGCACATCCTTTGCTTTTGCCAGCGCCGCCGGAGCCGGTCCCAGGACCACTACCTGTTCATATTGTCTCATTTGCTCTGCCAGTCCCTCCGAAAGCTCTCTGACATGGCGCAGATCCTCAGAAAGCACCAATACTCCTAGTATATTAGAAACCGGCGGATATTGCAAGATTTGTCTCTGAATCAGCTCCTGCCGATAAAATCCCATATAGTCCTGCTTTGCTGCAGCCACAATACTGTAATGCTCCGGCTGATACGTCTGAAGCACCACATCCCCCGGCTTATTTCCACGCCCGGCCCTGCCTGCCGCCTGGGCAAGGAGCTGGTATGTTCTCTCCGCAGCCCGGAAATCTCCTACATTCAGGGACAGATCGGCAGCCAGAATACCAACCAGAGTCACATTTGGAAAATCGTGTCCCTTCACGATCATCTGAGTACCGATCAGAATATCAGCACTCCCTGATGCAAAGTCCTGAAGAATCTTCTCATGTCCTTCCTTTCCCGTAGTGGTGTCCGCATCCATCCGAAGCACCCCGGCCTCCGGGAAGCGCTCCCGTACCATCTGCTCTACTTTCTGTGTTCCGATTCCAAAGGTTCCAATATATTTAGACTGACAATTCGGGCAAAGTGCCGGCATTGGTGTCTGATACCCACAATAATGGCATACCAGCTGATCCAGCCGGCCATACCGCATGTGTGCGGTCAAAGAGACGGAACAATGGGGACATTTTAACACCTCACCGCATTTTCTGCAGGACACCGATCCCGCATAACCGCGCCGGTTCAAAAACAAAATGATCTGCTCCCGTTTTTGCAAACGATCCTCCATCAGTTCTGTCAGTTTTCCTCCAAAAATAGAACGGTTTTTCCGTTCCAGCTCCTCCCGCAGATCCGTCACCCATACTCTCGGAAGTACAGCTCCTCCCGCCCGGTGAGTCAGTGTAAATAACCGGTATCTGCCCTTCTGTGCCCTATAATAAGACTCCAGAGACGGCGTTGCCGAACCAAGGATCACGCTGGCCCCCGTCATGGCCGCCCGGTGGACTGCCACCTCTCTGGCATGATATTTTGGTGGCATTTCACTCTGATAGCTTGTCTCATGCTCCTCGTCCATCACGATCAGTCCCAGTCGTTCAAATGGCGTAAACAGAGCAGAACGGGGTCCGATCATAATATCAATCTCCCCTGCCTTTGCCCGTTCAAACTGATCAAATTTCTCCCCCTGGGATAACCGGGAATGCATAACCGAAACCCGTTCACCAAACCGGCGGTAAAAACGGCTTACCGTCTGAAAGGTCAGAGCAATCTCCGGGATCAGCATGATCACCTGCTGTCCCTGTGCGATCACCTGCTCAATGATCCTCATATAAACCTCTGTCTTGCCACTGCCGGTCACGCCATGGATCAAATAGGTTTTGCGGACTCCTGCCAGATAATCTGCCGTTATGGCATCAACAATCACCTGCTGTTCCTGATTCAGTACCGGCGGCCGGTCTGATATTCCCGACTGATGCACCGGATTCCGGTACTGACGGTTTTCCGATATCCTGACGACCTCCTGCTCCTGCAAACTTCGAAGTACCGCAGGAGTTGCTTTATGATCTCTCTGGAGCACCTCGTAAGAAATGCCTTCTTCATAGTCCTCCTGATCAAGAATCGCCTGCAGCACCCTTACCTTTGCCTTATAATGCTTTCTGGCATATTCCTGTAAAATCCGCTCCAGCTCGCTTCGTACCACGCAGGGATAGACCATCCTGGTGATCTTCTTTTTGATTTCCCGCCGCACCGGAAGCACCGCCTTAATGGCATCATTCATCGTAGAACCGTAATTTTCTTTGATCCAATAAGCAAGGGAAAGCAGGTGTGATTCTGCAACCACTCCCTGCTTCACAATTTCCTTTATTTCCTTTGTCTTGTGAACATCAAACTTGGCCTCACCGGACAAACCAATGATATATCCCTTCAACTCTCTGTTTCCGCTTCCAAAGGGAATGATCACCATGGCTCCGATCACCGCATCCTCCTGCATCTCCTCCGGCACAATATACTGAAATGGCCGGTCCAGGCTTTTTACGGATATGTCTACGATTACATCTGCAAATATCATATGTTTCCCCATTTCGCACTACTCGGTTATTACTTTATAAAACGACCATCCTTCACCACATCCGCAACCAGCTCACGCTCATCCATATGATGCTTTTGTCCTTTAATCTCCTGATAGTCCTCGTGTCCCTTGCCTGCCAGTACGATCACGTCACCCTCTTTTGCATTCTCAATGGCATAACGGATTGCCTCTGCCCGGTCAATGATCGTGACATATTCTCCGTCTGCCTTTTGAACCCCTGTTACGATATCATCCAGAATCGCCTGCGGCTCCTCATTTCTTGGATTATCCGAAGTAACAATGGTCAGATCTGCAAGTTTTGAGGATACTTCTCCCATCTGGAAACGTCTGTCTCTGGAACGGTTTCCACCACATCCAAACAGACATACGAGACGCTTTGGATGATATTCCTTTAATGTTGAGAGAAGACTCTCCAGACTCATAGCATTATGCGCATAATCGATCATCAGCGTAAATTTTGAGGAAACCGGTACGATCTCCACACGTCCTTTGACACGGATCTTTGACAGCGAATCCAGAATCGTCTCCTCTTTCACCCCAAAGTGACGACAGATTGCAATGGCTGTCATGGAATTATAAACACTAAACTTGCCCGGAATATCAATTTCCACATCCATATCCAGCTTACCGCTCATATGATATGCAACTCCCAGAGTGCCTCCCTTATCCATCAGATGCACATTGGAAGCACGCAGATCGGCATTTTCCGAAAATCCATAAGTCTCCACCTCACAGGTATGCCCCTGCAGAATTTCCTCCAGATGAGAATCATCTGCATTAAAAATACCCTGACGGCACTGTCTGAATAACAGGCTCTTGCAATGAATATAATCTGCCAGATCCTTATGCTCATTCGGTCCGATATGATCCGGCTCCAGATTGGTAAAGATTCCATAATCAAAAACAAAGCCGCTGACACGGTGAAGCATCAGACCCTGTGAGGATACCTCCATAACCACACATTTGCAGCCGGCATCTACCATCTTACGGAAGGATTCCTGCACCACATAGGACTCCGGCGTCGTATTGGCAGACGGAATTTTTTCTTCTCCGATAATGGTTTCAATCGTTCCAATGAGTCCCGTCTTGTAGCCGGAATGCTCCAATATGGAACGAACCATATAGGTTGCTGTTGTTTTCCCCTTGGTTCCGGTAATACCAATCGTGGTGAGCTCCTTTGCCGGATGACCGAAAAATGCCGCAGACGCCTGCGCCAGTGCCAGTCTGGTATCCTCCACGCGGATCACTGTCACATCTGCTGACACCTCCACATCCTTCTGAACGATCAAAACAGGACATCCTTTTTCTGTGACCTCTTTTGCAAAATCATGACCATCCCGCACGGCTCCGCAGATACATACAAAGACAGCTCCCGGTGCCGCTTTGCGGGAATCATAGATCAATGCAGATATCTCCTGGTCAATATGTCCCTGAACCACCTGATATTCCATATCCTCCAACAATGTTTTTAACTGCATGATATCCTCTTCCTTTCTATCTCACTATTTGATCATTTCCATAGACTCTTCACTGAGTTCTCCGTCATAAACAACACTAGCCGGTCCTGTCATCCACACTGTGTCATTCGCCCGGTCATAAAAAATCTCCAGATCCCCTCCGAGAAGATGAACCGTCAGATGCTCCTTTGTTTTGCCGTTCAGAACACAGGCTACCGCAGAGGCGCACGTGCCCGTACCACAGGCCAGCGTCTCTCCTGATCCCCGTTCCCAGACTCTCATATTGATCTCATGATCATTTAACACCTGAACAAACTCGGTATTGATCCGTTTCGGAAACAGTTTATGATTTTCAAAGGAAGGTCCGATCTTTTCCAGGTCCAGCGACGAGGTATCATCTACAAATATGACGACATGGGGATTGCCCATAGACACTCCTGTCATCCTGTAAACAACTCCATCCACCTCTACCGGTTCGTCAATAAACTGCTCCTTCTCCGAAAGAATCGGAATCTGTGACGGATTTAAGATTGGAGACCCCATATTAACCTTTACCATACGGACCTTTCCCTCTTCTACCGTCAGATCCAGATATTTCATCCCGCCCTTTGTCTCTACGGAAATACTGGTTTTGTCTGTGAGACCATAATCATAAACATACTTTGCCACACATCGGATTCCGTTTCCACACATTTCTCCCTCAGAACCATCTGCGTTGTACATTGCCATCCGGAAATCTGCCTGAGTCGAAGGACAGATCAGGATCAACCCATCCGATCCCACGCCAAAATGACGATCACTCACAAATTTTGATACCTTTGCCGGATCCTCTATCATCTTTTCCATACAATTCACATATACATAATCATTACCACATCCATGCATCTTTGTAAACTTCATAAATACACCATACCTTTCCCGGCAGTACGTGCCGCTGTATATATATTTTTAACGGAGTTTCTGTTTGAATTTTCTATAGTATATACAACAATATACGCAATAAATATCCATTTATTGTCTCAAACATTACAATTACTGCCATCATATTTCAAGGCATAACCTCTGCCATAACAATTTTCAATCCGGAATGGTATCCCGGTCAATTTTTTCCGCAGCTTTCGTATCATGGTATTGAGAACATCCTTCTCCGTCCCATCCTTTCCCTGCCAGATCTCCTCCATCATCTTCTCTGACAATACCATCTGTTCTTTATTCTGTAAAAGGAGACGAAACAAATAATACTCCTTACCGGTCAGCCCCAAAGTCTCTCCCTGCCACTCATAATCCTGCCGGTCCTCCAGATCCAAAAAACCCCGCCAGTAATGAAACGCACCGGAAACGCCTGCATATAAACGGAGCATTCTCTGCAGACGCAGGATCAGCACCGCTACAGATGTTCCTGCTCTGACATAATCATCCGCTCCCATTTCCAGACATCTCACTTCCTCATAATCATTAGCAGGCTCCTGATATCCCAAAGCGATCACCGGATATGTACTCCGACGGCAAACATTCGACAAATTCTCAAACATGTCCTCCTGCCCGTCAAGACAAATCAACGCTGCGTCACATACCGTTTCATCCGTCACAATCGCTACATTTTCTCTCTGAAGCCTTTGTCTGATTCCTTTATCGTCTGCAGATGTGTTCGTGTATACCAGCAATCTCATAATCTGCCTCCTGTAAACTCCTCCTGAAATCTCCCATGTTCTCCAGACCGATTTTCCCCCTCCGTACAGCTCTTGGATAGCAATGATACTGCTTCCTCCACTGCTCCGGTGTCAAGTCAACCGAAACAATATCCGCACCGGCTCTCACCCCCTGTCGCATGCCATCCCGATCAAAAAATTCCACTGTCTGAGCCACCGGCATATACAGCTTCGGAAAAGACAAACGCAATAATGCCATCACAAAGTACGTCAGATCCAGCACCCCGTTTCTCTCTTTTTCAAAAGGGGTTCCATCCGATGCCAAAAAGGTTTCCACCATCATCATATCTGGTGCAAGCTGTCTCAAAAATGCAAACTCATCTGCCAGATCCGTGATCCGCTGATAGGGAGTACCGATCATAAATCCGGTTCCCACTAGATACCCAAGCTCTTTCAATTCCCACAGACATTGTTTTTTGCGAAGAAGCGACATTTTGTTCGGATGAAGTTTGTGGTAAAAGCGGTCGTCTGATGTCTGATAACATAACAGATATCCCTCTGCCCCGGCTTGTTTCCATGTCTGATACACTGCTCTTGACTTCTCTCCCAGAGACAAAAAAATTGTGATATCCTTTGACAGCTTTTTCATTCCCCGGATCATTTCCGTAATCCGTTCTGTGGTATACCACAAATCCTCTCCTCCCTGGATCAGATAGTTTGTGATTCCATGCTGCAAACCGGCCTCGCAGCATGAAAGGATCTCATCCAGATCCATACGATAACGCTCCGCAAAACGATTATCCCTGCGCAAACCACAATAATAACAATCATTTTTGCAATAAGAGGATATATCAATGGTCCCAAGCCACTGTATGCTTTCCGCAGCCCGCTCCATCCGTGTCTGCATGGCATATTTACACACCAGCCCCATCAGCTCAGCATCACGGAAACGGATCATCTCCCCATATGCAGATGCATCCAGCTGTCCGGACACCCTTAAACGCTGTGCATATTCCTGAAGCCCCTCATTCAATGTTTTCTCCTCTTTTCCGTCTTTGTACTTAAAGTCTTCTCCGTCTCATTACGTTTATGATGCCATATTTCTCCCCAAAACGCAAGCTGCATCCTTTCTTCCCCAAAAGAAAAAGACCTCCGTTATCGGGAGATCTTTTCTTTTATTCTACTTCAAACTGCTTCAGCAGTCCACATATCGTTTTGTCAAGCTCTGCTTTTAATTCCTCCAGGCTGCATGGAGTCCCATAAAGGATCACACTATAACAGGATGCACTAACCAGCTCCACGATCATGTAGATCATCAGCTCCTTCTGACGGAATTTCCGATTGGACTCTCCCAAAATCTCATCAAAGATATCCATACACTTAATATTTCCCATATTACTGATACGGATATGAGAAAATACGGCCCAACTGAGATTTTTAGAAATAAAACGCATCAGTGCTTTATTTTCATTAAGCTGATCCACTACATGATTTACAAGAAAGACTACTTTTTCTTCCAGAGTGGAGAATTCTTCCTTCCTCATCGCCTCCTCCGCCCTTTCAAAAAGACGGCTTGCCTTATTGGCAATCAATCTGTCTCTGATATCATACTTATCCTTAAAGTACAGATAAAAAGTCCCCTTCGCCATCTTTGCCTGTTTCGCAATATCGGATATGGAAGTGTTATTGATCCCCTTGGAGGTGAAAAGCTCGAATGCCGACATCAGGAGTGCTTCCTGCTTCTGCTTCTTTTTTTCTTCGACACGCTCGCCCATATAAATCCCCATTTCTATAGGATCATCCGGGACTTAAGCTCCGGACAATCCTTAAAAGCCTCTTATCTCATTAATCCTCATCTGACGTCAGTTCTTCTGTTGCCATAATGAACTTCACACTGCCGTCCATACCATCGGCATTTCCACTGAAGCTTGTATAATCACCGGAAATGCTGCTGATCTTGGAAAGTCTGTCATTGAGATTATCCGCACTGTCAAGCATCTCCGTTACGGCATCCGCAATCTTATTGATACCATCCTTATCAAACTCTTTCATTCCATCCTCTAAGGTAGAAGCACCATCATTAAGGCTGTCAATTCCATCAGAGACCTTACCGGTTGCATTGACAAGCTTTGTCATACCTGCAAACAGCTTGCCTGTTCCCTGATCCAGAGTAACCACTCCCTTGCGAAGCTTATTGCTGTTACCGGTAAGTTTCTTTGCTCCCTTAGTAATCGTGGATGCATTCTTGATCAGACCTGCTGCTCCATCATTCAACGCTTTATTGTTGCCGGTCAGTGTACCGGCTGCTGTATTCATCTTGCCAATGCTCTCAGAAAGCTGTGTTACACCTGCTTTCATCTGTGCATTTCCATCAGTCAGCGCCTTGGAGCTGTCACGAAGCTGTGCTGCATATCCGGACATAGTACCTGCTGCTGTTTCCAGAGAAGCGGCTCCTGTATAAAGGTTTGTTCCTGTAGATGTCTTGTCTGTTGCTGCCTTCATAGTTGCAAGCGCTGCTGCGAGATCTGCTGCACCATTCTTGTCGGCATCTCCATCTGCCTTGCCATTTGTAGCGGCATCCACTGCGGCTGCCACCTGCTCACCGCCCTGAATATACCGGATTGCACCCTGTAATGCTGCAACTGCCTGTTTTGCGTCAGCATTTCCTGCCTCTGCTCCCGGCTGATACTGCTGTACCAATGCCTGCAGTCCATTCACACAAGCTTCCAGCTCGGCTGTCTGTTTCAGCTGCGATGCTGCCGCATTGATCTGTGTAACTCCTGCCTGTGCTGCTGTAAGACCATCGTCAAGCTGTCCGATGCCATCCTTCAGACTCTTGGTTCCTGTGGTCATCTGATCCATATTTTCTTTTGCAAGAAGCTTATTCACAGAGGCAACATATGTGTCAACACCACTGCCAAGCTGCTCATACTGTGCCGGCAGATCCTTTGTAGCGGTACGGAGCTGATTGATTGCATCTACCAGCTGACTGGTACCGGAGGTGTATGCCTGCACACCCTTTGACAATGTCTTAGCGCCATTTACATAAGTGGTAACACCTTTCAAAAGCTTATCGGTACCCTTTGTATAGCTTATAATTCCTGTCTTTAATGTGCCAGCGCCATCCTTTAATGTGGAAACTCCGTCCTTTGCACTCTCGACAGCATCTGCATACTCGGAAAAATTGTCACTTAACTTCTCGGTTCCTTCATGAAGCTTCTCGGTTCCGTTTACAAGCTGTGAGGATGCATCCGTCAGATCATCAATCTTATCGGTGAGCTCATCCATATCGTCAATCTTATCAAAATCAAGCTCATTAAAAAGCTGATTGGTTGCTACAGTATAAGTGGAATTCATCTCAAAATCTTTCACATCCGCCTTGATGGTTACCGTGTCTGTGATCTTGTCACTGATCTTGGAGGTATCAATATCCATATCATCACCAAAATCAAGATTATCAAGATCAAGGCTTTCTGCCAGCCCCGGAAAACCATAGGCAACAACTACATCATTGTCCCCCTCCGACACCAGAGTACCGTTATCGATCGTAACATTTTCAAAATTATCTACCGGAAGGATCATTCCTGTTACCATCATAAATGGGGTGTAGAGCTCTGTCTGCTTACCAGCCAGGGAAACTGTCTGTTTGGAATGATTTGTATACTTAATGGTCATCTCAAGCTTACCGCTCTTTCCGATCAGATCCTTTGGTGCTGTCTCCTTACCATCCAGTTTATAGGTGATCGTCATGCTGACCGGAAGGTCTTTATCAGTCTTGCCCTGATAATAAATATCCTGATCCCCTGTATTCCAGGTAAGCTTGTCGCCGTTCTGCTCAAATTTCTCATCGCCCTTTACGTTTTCGATATCTGTCAGGTCTGACACGTCCTTCACGCTGCCATTGATACCTGAATTTTTCAACCAGTCAGATACAACCACATCCTTTACACTTCCTGCGGCATCTGTATTGACATATACTGTCTCCTGCTTTGATACCTCATCCTTATCCAGTCCACCGGACTCATTTGTTTTCACCTTTTCACTTGATACACTGGCAGCCATAGCATCTACTGCAAATGTGTGGCCGGCATATTCTACACTGCCGGTAAGAAGACCGGCTGTCAAAACCCCCGTTAATCCTAATGCCAGGATTCGTTTCATATTCTTTCTCATAGTAATAGTCCTCCATTCTTTTCTCAGCCCGCAAACTTTGAGCCGCAGGCACAAATTTGCAAAGCGAATTGCATTCGCTTTATACTGCCTTTCTGCTAATCTATGATAACTTTGCCTTTTTCGCTTCTTTATCTCTCTGAATAATACCGGCTTTACGCATATCCCATGAAGTCCGTACGATCACTCCGTCAAACAGCCACAGCATTGCCGGCAGGATACAGATAACAACTACCATACTGATCACAGCTCCTCTGGCAAGAAGTGTTACAATAGACTTGATCATATCGATCTGGGAATAAAGACTTACGCCAAAGGTTGCGGCGAAAAATCCAAAACCACTGGTTAAAATCGATTTAACGGATGTCTTGTGTGCAATAGTAACGGCTTCAGCCTTGCTTGCACCGTTGATCCTCTCCTTGTGATAACGGCTGGTCATCAGGATCGCATAATCCACGGTAGCACCAAGCTGTATGGTTCCGATCACGATACTCGTCACAAACGCTAACGACGTATTGGTATAATATGGAACCGACATATTGCAGGCAATCGCAAACTCAATCACAGATACCAGTATGATCGGTATGGAGATTGATTTAAATGTGATCAGGATGATCAGGAAGATTGCTGCAATGGAAATGGTATTTACATTCTTCAGATCCACATCGGTAACATCCTGCAGATCCTTCATCAGCGGCGCCTCACCAATAACCATGGCCCCCTTCTGATAGCTCTTTACAATCTTATTGATGTCGGTAATCTGTGCATTGACCTCATCCGTCGCCGATTTGTAATCGGAGCATATAAACATCAGCTCATAATCCTTTGTCTGTAAGATATCCCGCAGACTGTCCGGAATCATACTCTCCGGCATATTCGGTCCAAGCAGGGAGCTGAGACCGATCACCCATTTTACACCATCGACCTTCTCGATCTTATTGCTCATATTCTTTTTGTCCTTTGCAGACAGATCTCCGTTTTTCATCAGAACGATATGCATATTACTCATATCAAACTCCTCGGAGAGTTTATCATTTGCAATAGCACTTGGGATGGTCTTTGGCAATGAAGAATCAATATTGTAATAAATCTTGTAATTTGCATTACCATAAGCTGCCGGTGCGATCAAAAGCACGAATAATGCCAGCGCAACCCAATGATACTTCACAACTATCTTAGACAGACCGTCCAGATTTGGCAAGAGAGATTTATGAGAAGTTTTATCAATTGCTTTATCAAAGGTCAGGATCAATGCCGGAAGCACTGTTACACAGGCGATAACACCAATGATAACACCCTTTGACATTACGATGCCGATGTTGGTACCAAGTCGGAAAGTCATACTACACAGTGCCAGGAAACCGGCAATCGTTGTCAGGGAACTACTTGATATAGATACAAATGTATTGGTAATGGCATGCTTCATCGCACGCTTGTTATCTCCCGGGAATCTCTCCTTATTGGCCTCGTAGCTCTCCAGCAGGAAGATGGAATAATCCATGGTCACCGCCAGCTGCAGCACCGCGGCCAGGGCCTGGGTGATATACGATATCTCTCCCAGCATAAAGTTACTGCCCAGGTTATATACGATCGCCATACCGATATTCACCAGGAAAATGAATGGAGTTACAAAAGACTCCATCGTGATCAAAAGCACTAAAAGAACCAAAGCTCCGGCGATCATTACATAAACCGGCATCTCCTTTAATGCAAGGTCTTTAATATCCGTTACAACTCCGGACATTCCGGCGGCAAACGCTTTCTTTCCAACTGTCTTCCGGATATCGGCAATGGCATTCATAGTATCATCGGCTGATGTCGTATTGTCAAACAGCGCGATCATCATAGTGGCATCTCCGTTAAAGAATGCGTCCCTCAACTTCTTCGGCATCATCTTCGTCGGAACCGAAATATCCAGCGCATCATCATACCAGAGAACATCCTCCACATGATTAATGGCTTCGATCTTCTTTTCCAGATCTGCCGCATCCTTCATGGACATATCCTCCACAACGATCATGGAAAACGCTCCCATTCCAAATTCATCCACCATGACATCCTGTCCCTTGACCGTCTCAAGACTATCCGGCAGATAACTCAGGATATCATAATTCACTCTCGTAGAAACATAACCGATTCCACTTGGAATCAACAGTATCACGGCAAGCAGGATAATAATATTTTTATGCTTGGTGATAAATTCTGCAAGTTTCTTCATGTCATTCCTTCCTTTCTCTTCAATTTCAAAAAATGACCAATAGTCATTTTCTTAATCTATAGGGTATAATATCACAAAAATGACCACCGGTCAATAATTTTATTAAAGAAAAAATGTCGAATATCTACAAGATATTTTCAAAGCATTTGTGCATATTTTCATGCCATTCTTTTAATGATATTTTTCTTCATTAACGCAGACTGATTCTGATCACAGCATCAAAAAGCCGGTCCCCTGAGACAAACTTCATCCGTCTCCGAAAACCGGCAATTTTTCTGATATTTCAGATACTTATCCTTATTTTTAAACAACTTATCGCATAAGATAACACTATTACAGCGATTACTCCTGCGTCAATAAAAGCATAATCTCATTGCTTCTGGCAACAAACTGTGTCATCTCCTCAGCAGAAAGCGGCTTATTGGCAAGCATCGCCAGATCATACAGCTGCTTACAGAACATATCCACATGCTCTCCTTCGGTATTGTCAAGAATATACTTCACTAAAGCATTGTTTGCATTGAGGATCAAAGTCTCTCCACCGCCAAACATACTTGTATCCATTCCCATACCGCCGGCACTGTACATCTTCATCATATCCTGCATACGGCGGGTTTCCTCTGACAGAGTGATCATAGAGGAGATATTCTCATTCTTGAGATTCTGTACCTGTACCTCCAGCTGATCCTTGCCAAGAGCCTTTTTAAATACATCGCCGAGCGTCTCGGTCTGCTTCTTTAATGTCTCCTCGTCTCCCTCTTCCTTCATAGAATCTGAAAGATCGGAGTCAATTCTCTGGAAATGTACCTTAACATCCTCACTCTGCTCCAACTGCGTGATAAACGGCTGATCAATGGTATGCGCCAGAATGAGAGCATCCATTCCCTGCTCCTTAAAGAGGTTGATATACTGGCCCTGCTGCTGGATATCAGTGACATAATAAACTGTCGTCGGCTCCTCTTCCTTCCCGGCAGTCTCTTCTCCTGCCTCCTCCTTTGCAACATCCTCTGCGTCAACAACCTCCGGCTGCTCACTATCCTCTTTGCCTTTCATATTCTCTACATACTCCGGCAAAGTGATATACTTGTCATCCAGATTCTTAAAGATAATGAAATCCTTCATCTTCTCCTGGAACTTCTGATCCTTCAGGCAGCCAAATTTGATAAACGGACTGATATCATCCCAGTATTTCTCATAATTCTCACGATCAACCTTGTACATACCGGACAGCTTGTCTGCTACCTTTTTGGTAATATAATCGGAAATCTTTTTGACAAAGCCATCATTCTGAAGTGCACTTCTTGATACGTTCAGTGGCAGATCCGGACAATCGATCACTCCCTTCAGAAGCATCAGGAATTCCGGAATGACTTCCTTAATATTATCTGCGATAAATACCTGATTGTTGTACAGCTTAATAACACCCTCTAAATTGTCATACTGGGTATTTACCTTCGGGAAATAAAGGATACCCTTTAAGTTAAACGGATAATCCATATTCAGATGAATCCAGAAAAGAGGCTCCTTGTAATCATTAAATACCTTGCGGTAGAAGCTCTTATATTCCTCATCGGTGCATTCATTTGGATGCTTCATCCAGAGAGGTGTGGTATCACTCAGGGATACCGGTCTCTTATTGATCTTCGCCTTTTCCTTAGCAGGAGAAATTTCTACGGTCTCTTTCTCTCCGTTTTCGTTCTCCTTCTCCTCTGTCTTAGCTTCCTCCGTAAATTTTTCTACGACGACATCATCCTCACGGATATCAGCGGCATCAATCGTCTCATATTCCTGCTCTGCACCTTCCTTTGACAGGTAGATATTTACCGGCATAAAGGAACAATACTTCTCAATAATCTCTTTGATGCGGTATTCATTTGCAAACTCTACACTGTCCTCTGACAGATACAGAGTAATCTTTGTGCCAACCTCTTTCTTGTCTCCGTCAGACATCTCGAAATTGATACCGCCCTCTGACTCCCAGTGAACCGGAGCAGCATCCTTCTGCCAAGACAGGGTATCGATCGTCACCTTATCCGCCACCATAAATGCAGAATAAAAACCAAGACCAAAATGACCAATGATCTGATCTTCGTTCGTCTTGTCCTTATATTTCTCCAGGAAATCTGTTGCACCGGAAAATGCCACCTGATTAATATATTCCTTGACCTCGGCCTCTGTCATACCGATACCGGTATCAGTGAAAGACAATGTCTTATGCTCCGGGCTGACCTCGACCTGAATGCTTGCCTTATAATCCTCCGGAAAATCATATTCTCCCATGACTTCCAGCTTCTTTAACTTCGTGATAGCATCACAGCCATTGGATACCAGCTCACGTACAAAAATATCATGATCCGAATACAGCCATTTCTTAATGATCGGGAACATATTCTCTGATTCAATTGATAAACTACCCTTTTCCATCTGCATAATAACAACCTCCTAAATTCACTTTATTATACATATACTAAAAAAATATCTGCCAGCGGAACAATTAGCAATCACTCGTATCGACTGCTAACAACCATTCTGGTAGATATCTTATTACGATTTTAAAAAAATGTCAAGACAAATTTAGCACTCTTTAAAAAAGAGTGCTAAAACATATTACAATATAAATGTGCTGCCACTTGCAACATCCGCACCAATGGCAGATCCGGAAACAGGAATCGCTATCGCTCCTCCGGATGTAACAGACGGCTGCGTTGGTTCCGGTACCGGCCGGACAACAGAATCCCTGCTTACCGTCACTGTACAGACTGCCTTTTTTCCATTGATCGTTGTAAATGTAACAACAGCCTTTCCTTCCTGCCTGGCTGTCATCACTCCCTTGGAGGACACCGATACAATGTCCGTATCTGAGCTGATCCAGACTCCTTTTTTATTAGAAGAAAGCACCTTTTTCGGTGTGACTGTTGCTTTTAACGATTTTTTCTGATCCACTTTCATTTTGACAGAAACCGTTGACATTTTCACCTTTGTTGGTACAAACTGCGCTACGATCACCTTAACTAATTTTTTTAATGATTTATTTTTTTTCGAGGTCACACGGATTGTTGTGACACCAATCTTCTTTCCTTTTACCACTCCTTTTTTGGTCACAGAAGCAATTTTCCGATTGGCAATCTCATACTTTACCGCTTTACTCGCTCCTCCCGGTGCAATAGATGAAACCTTTAATGTCTGTTTTCCATGGAGTTTCACCAGCACTGTCGTGTAATTTAATGCCATTTCCATCGGTCTTGCCGCTGCGGTCGCTTCTCCCGGCATCTGGACAACCAGAACTGCTACGATCACTACCATTACCATCATACGCTTCATAACGGATTTCATTATCATTCCCTGCCTTTCTCTGATCCGCTATCGCCCCATCTCTTTTGTTATCTCTCTTCTCCCGCCACAGATTTCCTTTATTTCTTCTGTGACTCCACACAAGACAAAGCAGATGCAATCACCTTATCCATATCAAAATACTGATATTGTCCTAATCTTCCCCCAAAGATCAGGCCCTGCTCCTGCTCTGCAAGCTCCTGATACTTACGATATAACTCCGTGTTTTTGGAATCATTCACCGGATAATACGGTTCATCCCCCGGTTTCCACTCAGAGGAATACTCTCTGGTGATCACCGTTACCGGCTGCTTTCCAAAAGTAAAATGTTTATGTTCGATGATTCTGGTATATGGAACATCTGCTGCCGTATAATTTACAACTGCATTCCCCTGATAGTTCTCACAGTCTAACTTCTCGGTCTCAAAACGAAGAGAACGATACTGCAAATGTCCCAGAGTGTAACCAAAATATTCATCAATCGGTCCTGTATATACCGTTGTATCCGCATCAATCTCATTGCGCACCTGAAAATAATCTGTCTCCAGACGCACCTCAATCCCTTCCAGCATTTTCTCTACCATTTTTGTATAGCCATCTACCGGAATTCCCTGATAACGATCATTAAAATAATTATTGTCATAGGTAAACCGCAGAGGAAGCCGTTTAATAATAAACGCCGGAAGCTCAGTACACTTCCTGCCCCACTGCTTCTGGGTATACCCCTTGATCAGCTTTTCATATACATCGGTTCCCACCAGACGGATTGCCTGCTCCTCCAGATTGGCCGGTTCTTTGATTCCCGCCTTCCGGATCTGACGTTCTATGATCTCCTTCGCCTCTGCCGGCGTCTTGATCCCCCACATTTTGCTGAAGGTATTCATATTAAATGGAAGATTATAAAGCTCATCCCCATAAACTGCCACCGGAGAATTGATATACTGGTTGAACTCTGTATAACGATTCACATACTCCCAAATCTTTTTATCCGATGTATGAAAAATGTGAGCACCATAACGATGTACATAAATCCCGTCTATCTCTTCTGTATAAATATTTCCTGCGATATGTTTCCTTTTGTCGATCACAAGGCACTTTCTCCCCATATTTGTCATTTCTCTGGCAAATACAGCACCAAACAGACCTGCCCCAACTATCAGATAATCATACTTCATTTCATTCTCCCTTCTGCCACATTATATTCTAGCGCACTTAATTACAGATGTAAAGTATTGCGATTGTTTCCTAAGAAATAAAACTTTCCAAACACTTCCATTCCCGGATTACCGTGAGGATCTTCTTTTTTAAACATCCGGTCCCACATAGCAAAAAACATCCTCCATTGTTCCCGCTGCTGTACAGTTGTTCTTTTCCTATCCATCATTCCCGACTTTTTGACAAAAGAAACATACGGTGTATAAATACAGTCTCCCCATCTCTTTTTTGCCTTCAGGCACAGAGAAAACCAGGTTTGATCCGAAAATGCTCCCCAGCCATTCCACTTCTTGGTTCCAACTTCCAGATTTTCCTCGACCCAGTCACTGTATACCTCTTCCTTCACAGCCAGAACAGCTCCTCCTGCCAGAGAAACATTCTGCCGAAATGCCAGGCGGTTCATATAAGACGGATCCCTGCGGGGTACCCCCCGGTACAGGCTGTAGATCTGCTCCGGTCTGGCTGCGCTGTAACCATATCCGGCATGATAAACTCTTCCCCGGTTATCATAGACTATCGGAGCTGCCACCATATTCTCCCTCGGGACAAGACAGGACAAAAGCTCCTGCATCCATTCTGCTCCCGCCTGCTCCGGCTGATAACCTTCTCTTACCAGCACGATCACATCAAATCTTTTTTCATCTACCTCAAAACGCGGCTGATTGACCGCACGAATCTCAATCTCATAAGGCAGCTCTTTTAAGCTGTGTTCCAGATCTCGGGCGATCACCTCCGTTTCTGCCATAACGAGAACCTTTGTCGTTTCCGGTATTTCATAATGCAACCGGTAAAAGGGTCCATATCCTTCCGCACTGCTGACTTTGCCAGGAATCTTTCTACGCAGGAGATGCGCCTCTAACGCTCTCCTTCCCGCCTCAACAGTATATGGCTTTGCTGCCGTGGAAGAGGCCACCGATCCCTCATGAATCCTCCAGTAATACCGCACCTTCGGCACATGATAGATATTATCTGCCTCATCCGTCAGGCGAAGCAGCATATCATAATCCTGACTCCCGTCATATTCCTTTCGAAAGCCTCCTGCTTTTTCCAGAAGGCGACGGGAAAAAACAGAGAAATGACAAATATAATTATTGCTCCGAAAACTCTCCGGCGAAAAGTCCGGCTTAAAATGAATATTTTGCACCCGATCCGGTATTCCGTCAAAAGACAGCTCATCCGTATAAATAAATTCCCCCTGATGATAATTGATCGCCTGCATCACATCATACAATGCCGATGGATGAAGAATATCATCATGATCCAGCAGTGCAATATATTCTCCTGTGCTCATCTCTATCGCACGGTTGGTATTTTCTGAAATTCCCTCATTGATCATAAGCCGCTGATAACGTATTCTGCCGTCTTCCTTTTGAGCCTCCTGTGCAAGCTGCTGCAGCATCCGGCTGCACTCCTCATGATCGCTGGCATCTGCCAGACAAAGCTCCCAGTTTCCATAGGTCTGGTTTCTAACAGAATCCAGCATCTGCCGAAAGAAATCCTCTCTCGTATTATACAGGGGAACAACGATACTGATCTTAATTTTCCTGTCAGGCTTCCACTGCTCCTGTGTCCGTCTATCCGTCTCCGATATGGTAAGTGGACAGTATTTTCTCCCCAGATAATACTTGATATAGCAGCGGTACACAACTTTTCTGGCAGTATACCATATTCCATAATCCTTACAGAAACCACCTAGTTTTTTCCATATGTTCATGAGCAGATCCTTTCCTCCCCCTTGATCTCATTCACTAATAATTTCCCAGCAGCAATATAATATGAAATATTCTGTCATCCTCCCTGCGCTGGCGATAAAGCTCTGTATCTCTCAGGAAACGCTTTCTTGCCCAAAAGGATTTCCGTACCTTCAGAAATCTCTCTGCCAGCCGCATATTTTCATTCTCTGCGCCCATGTCACCAAAAATCCGTATAAATTCCTCCAGCTGATGACTGATATTGCCACGATTTCCGCGAAACCTTTTAAACCGCATTTTCCATTCATCCATTTTTCTTGTCTTTGTTCCCAAAACATTTCCCTGATGCTGGCGATAACAGATATATGGTGTCTCGTCATAATAAATCTCGCCAAAGCATGTAGCGATCAGATACAGCCACCAATCGTGCATCACCGTAAATTGCGGCAGCTCTTTTACTACCATCTCCCGAAGCGACTGATCAAACACTGCCGTACAGCCGGTCACAATATTTTCAATCATGGCATTCCGGAATCCCGGTCGCATTGGCGGGCGCTTGATCTCCGATTCCAGCGGCTGCAGATTCTGGTCTACCAGCTTTGGCCTGCAGCAATACAAAACCGGAACATCTTTCCTCATGGCATCAAGGATCTCAACCGCACGGGTCATCTTATCCTCCATCCAGTAATCATCCTGATCACAAAACGCATAATAATCGGATGCATCCACTCTTTGAAGCAGTTCAAAAAAGCTGCAGATCACACCATGGTTTTCTCCCTGATACCAGGAAACCTTCTCCGGATATCTCCCGGCATACTCTTCCAAAATATCCTGCGTTCCATCCGAGGAACCATCATCACGGATCACAATGCGAAAAGCGGCCTTTCCCAGCTTCTCACAATTTTGATCCAACAGAGAATCCATCTGCTCCCTGATATATTTTGCTCCATTATAAGTTGACATGAGTATCTGTAACGTTTTCATTAATTTCCTCCATAACGGACTGATAAATCCTGCGCATCTTATCCTCTACCACCGGCAGCGCAAACTTCTGTACCCTTTGCCTGTTCCACTGTCCCATCTCCTGACGCCGCTGTTGCCGGGAAATCCCGCTCTTTCCACCTCTTTCGGAAAACATGCGACGCACCTTTACTCCGTAGCTTTCCGGCTCCCAGTCATCTGCCAGATAACCACCCTTTGTATGCTCTAGCAGATCCGTAATCCCCCGGATCCTTGTAGCAATTACCGGCAGCCCCACTGCCATAGCCTCCATCACCGCCACAGGAAGTCCTTCCTGAAAGGATGGAAATACGAAGCAGTCCGCCTGACAGAGCATTGCCGGAACCTGTTCCACATACCCCGCAAACTTCACCCGGCTCTCCAGCCCCAGCTCATGTACATACGCTTTTAATTTGTCCTCCTCCGGACCGGAACCGCAAATAATATAAACCAAAGGCAGATCTAACAGCTCTTTCATGGCGTCAATCATAACAATATGATTTTTCCTTTGGGTAATCTCTCCCACACTGATTAAAATACCATAATTATCCGGAATCCCATACTTCTCATAAATATCCCGCTTCGCTTCCGACTTTCCCAGAGAATAATCCGTCTTGCACCAGGAACGAAACTTTTCCAGACGCATACCGATTCCCATAATCCGCTCCACCGATCCTCTGACCGGAAACTTTTGCGCCCTTTGATAATCTTCTTCATTGATCAAAATAAGTCTGTCCGTAAAACGGGACAAATACCGTTCCACCGGATAATAGATCCAATTCTTTAAAGGTGCTCCCTCATAAAAGTGAAGACCATGGGCTGTATAAAGAACAGGAACCTTCCTCCCTGATTTTTTCCTCACTGCCTGCGCAGCCATTCTGGTAACTACACCACTCATGGGCATATGACAATGAATCAGGTCAAAAGCTTCCTGCTCCATAAGCTCCTTCAACTGATGATATGCTTTCCTGACGCCGTTTGAAAAGGGGGATCTCTCAAAATCGATCTGATGACAAATAAGTCCCATTCCGTCCAGACGGTGATTATCTTTTCCATAAACTACGGTATTAAAATTAGCAGCATAATGAACCTCAAAGCCCATTTCCTGTAATATTTTCACATTATTCGCCTCAAACTGCGGAAGAAATCCGCTGACTCTTGTGACAATTAACGCCTTCATGATCAGCCTCCACTATTTTCTGACAATCTCCTTTACAATCTCCTCCACTGACTCCTGATCCTGCCCGGAGTCTTCCTTCTGCGCCGTTACCTGTCCCTCGGCAACCCCCTCCGTGGCATCCTTTTTCAAAACCGTTTTGACCGTCATCAGGATCAGCTTCAGATCCATCCAGAAAGAATAATTTTCTATATAAAATAAATCAAGCTTTAACTTATCATATGGTGTGGTATTGTACTTTCCATATACCTGGGCAAACCCTGTCAGACCTGCCTTTACTCTTGTCCTGAAATTAAACTCCGGCATATCCTCACAATACTCCCGTATAATCTCCGGTCTCTCCGGACGCGGTCCTACAAAAGACATATCTCCCCGGATAATATTAAGCAGCTGTGGCAGCTCATCAATTCTCGTTGCACGGATAAAATGACCGATCGGGGTAATCCTGCTGTCATTTTCTGAAGCAAGCTTGGCAACACCATCACTCTCTGCATTCACGATCATACTGCGGAATTTGATAATTTCAAACTCCCGGTTGTATTTGGTACAGCGCACCTGCTTATAAAACACCGGTCCCCTGTCATACAGCCTGATCGCCAGTGCCGTCAAAAGCATCACCGGCGACAAGATCACCGTCAGTGGAACTGCGATCATCAGATCCAGAGCTCTTTTGGCCAGACGCTGGTCAAAGCTCAGAGTATATCCCTTCGACAACAGAAACGGGGTATCAAACACATGAATCCGGTCTGCTCCCATCAGGATAATATCAGACACCTTCGGAATAACATAGGCACGCACCTTATGTGCATAGCAGTATTTTAAAATATCATTTCTCTTGATAGCAGAAATATCTCCAATGATCACTGCCTGAAAAGATTTCATTTTTTCTGCGATGGCGTCGATTCCCTCATCAATATTGATGGCATCATATATCGCATACTTGTCTCTTCTGGCCTCTACCTTATAAACCAGATCTGCAGCCGGACGTTCTCCATAGATCAGCAGGATCTTCCATGGCTGAAAGATCCGGTTGTAAAAATGGATAATAATGAAATTCCAAATGGTGGAAACCACCATCTCTACCAGCAGAACCAAAAACAGATATGTCGGACTTACGATACCAAATGCCAGCAGACAGATGATAAAATAAGCCACAATATTGGTAAAAACCAAACTCAGATACTGCGACAGCATCACTTCAATCCTGCGGAGCTGACCGATCTTTAAGCCCCCATACATCGTGGAAAAGAAAAACATCAGCAGCGCATATAATGCAAGCAGTGCATAATGTCCTTTCCGATAGAATGTGATCTGAAACATCGTCGATGCATAATAGCCATACCATGCATATGCAAAGATTAACGTCATCAATATAATATTTACAAGTGACGCAAAAAACAGTATTGTACGTTTATATGGATCGTAGTTTTTCGTTTCTCTTTCCATGTTTACTCTTTCCCCTGCTTTATCCCCTATAATTTCCATTGGCAGCCTCTGCGTCTGCCCTCTTATTTCATCAGATTTTCCATTCCCTGCTTTTTAATATTTTCAAGGGATTTATAAATATGCTCATTTGCCAGCTTTTCTGCCAGCTCTTCATTTTTTTCCCGGACGGCATTCAGAATTGCTTTATGCTCCTGGGCAGCCTTGCCGGCACGTCCCTGGGAAGACAGCGTGTTTTTCCGTACACGCTCCACATAATGATGATAGTCCGATAAAATGTGTTCCAGAACAGTGCTGCCACATGCCTTATATAACAACAGATGAAATCGGTTATCCAGCTCAAAAATCTGCTCCCAGTGCTCCCTCTGGATATGAAAATCACTAAGATATGTGATCTCATCCAGATCATCTAACTGTTCCTCTGTAATATTGCGGCATGCCCATTTTGCGCAAAGCCCCTCCAGATAAGATCGTATCTCGTATATATCAAAAATATCCTTGGCCGTGATTCCATCCACATAAGCTCCCTTGTTGGGAATAATGGTCACAAGACCCTCCAGCTCCAGCTGACGAAGTGCCTCTCTCACAGGTGTTCTGGAAACTCCCATGGATTTACTGATCGCAGCCTCCCGAAGCTCATCATTTTGTGCATATTTTCCGGACAAAATATCCTCCCGCAGACGATGAAATACCTTTCCCCGCAACGAATACCGATCCGGCATTTCCTTTTCTCCATTATAATTATCCATATCTATCCTCACTCCGAAGCTCCTTCCTGTGAGCTCCTTTTTCTAAACCATTGCCGATATCATAACACATATTAAAATAATTTGAAAGAGCAAATAACTTTAATATAAGAAGTAACTACCATTCTTTTCTCTTTTTTGGTTGAGAAATCCCTCCAAAACGTATATAATTATTCTGTGAGTAATCGCAATAAATTGAATTTATCTGGAGGAAATTATGTCTTATAACAAAAACAAACGAAAACAGCCCCAAAAGGAACAAAAATATCCTCTTGGACTACTGCTTCCAATCATTGCTTTTCTTGCAATCATCCCTTTAATCACGATGATGCACCAATACAATACCAATCTCGGTCAGTTTGAATGGTACACCACATACACAGATTTTACAGACTTTTTCTTGTATTTTAAAATGGTCTGGATTATTATTGCCTGTGTATATGTGCTGTTTTGCATGGCATATTTATTCTTTTCCGCTGAAAAGGATCCCATCTGGATCAAATCCCTGATCCCTATGGCCGTTTACTGTGGACTGGCTCTTCTGTCAGCTATTGCTTCGAAATACTCCAGCTTTTCCTTCTCCGGTATCTTCGAGCAGTTTGAATCCGTATGGGTTCTCGTCGGCTATGGTCTGATGGTTTATTACAGCTTCTTTATTATGCAGAATGAATCCGCTCTGAAACGTACCATGAACTGGTTTATGATCGGCATTGCCATCATGGCATTTCTGGGACTTTCCCAAGTATTCCGTCATGATTTCTTCCAAACCGGCTTCGGCCAGAGCCTGATCAAGCCATCGACCTATACCGAGGAGCTGGTATTCAATTTTGAGCCCGGTCGTCCTTATATGACACTTTACAATCCTAACTATGTAGGTTTTTATGTTGCCCTTACCGTTCCGGTACTGCTGACGCTTCTTTTTGCCGTCAAAAAGATCTGGCAGAGAATTGCAAGTGCTCTTCTGATCATCGCAATGCTTCTGATCCTCTTTGGATCCCAGTCCCGTGCCGGTATCGTTGCACTTGTTGTTTCACTTTTTGTTATGCTCTTATGTATGCGGAAGGTATTCATTAAGAACTGGAAGATCGGCGTTGGCGGAATCATTCTGGTTGTTGCCGCATTCCTGTTTATCAACAATATGAACGATAATGTTCTGATCAACCGTTTACAGGGGATGTTTACCTCCGAGGCAGAATATTATCCGTTAAAGGATATCCAGACAAATGATAATGATGTCACTGTCGTATATCAGTCTGCCGAGCGGAATACTGCAGAAAACGGCAAAGTCACAAAGGATGATACTCTTGTGATCAAAATGCTCCAGAACTCTGATGGAGCCGATTATTTTGAGCTGAAGGACGGCAATAAAAAAGATGTTCCTTTTGCTTTGACAGAGGACGGGGTAACATATAGCATCTCCGATCCGCGTTTTCCTTTTACCTTTTGTGTATCCCGTGATGATTCCTTTCAGGGATTTCTCCTGACGATTGACGGATATCAGTGGGCCTTCTCCAATCTTATGAATACCGAAGGTCAGAAGGGCTACTACTGCCGCGGCGGCAATAATGCTATGATGAAGCTTGCCAAGATTACCGAAAGCATTCCATATCTGGATAAACATTATAAACTCGCCAACATGCGTGGTTATATCTGGGACAGAACCATTCCTCTGCTGAAGAAATATTTCTTCCTGGGAAGTGGTCCGGATACATTTATCATTGCTTTTCCAAATAATGATCTGGTAGGAATGTACAATTCCGGTCATACCAACGAACTGATCACCAAACCTCACTGTATGTATTTACAGGTGGGTGTACAGACCGGTGTTCCTTCTCTGATCGCCCTGTTAGTCTTCTTCGGCTGGTATCTGATCGATTCTCTGCGAATCTATTGGAGATGTCATTATTCAGAATATATGACATATTTAGGTGTTGGTATCTTCGCTGCCGTGATCGGCTACCTGATCCTCTCTCTTACCAATGATTCCTGCGTGGCGCTTTCCCCGATCTTCTATACACTGATCGGTATCGGACTTGGTATTAACCACAAGATCCGAAAGGATATGGAATTTGTTTTCATTAACAAAACTACCCCAGCCGAAAAAACAGAAACTGCCACAAAAAGCAGTACTACAACAACGAAAACCTCCACTGCCAAAGAGAAAAATGAAACCAATAATAACAGTAAAAACAATAAAAAGAAGAAAAAGAAATAATATATTATAGAAAGGAAGATGCCTAAATGAATGCACAAAAAGTCAGTTTTATCGTATGCACGGACAGTGAATCGGCATTTCATGAATGCGAGATCTATATTAACCAGCTGGAAATACCAGATGGCTTTGTGGTAAATGTCCTCCCGATCCGTGGTGCAAATTCCATGGCGGAAGGTTACAATGCTGGTATGCTGCAAACGGATGCCAAATATAAAGTGTATCTTCATCAGGACGCACTGATCCTCAACAGGCACTTTCTTCTGGATACCATTGCGATCTTCCGGGAATATCCACAGATCGGTATGATCGGCATGGTAGGAACAAAACAGCTTCACAAAAACGGCTGCATCTGGTCAAATCCTATGAGAACCGGTGCCCTCCGTTCCCACTTGATCACCACATCAGATGAGTATTTCGATATTCCCATCCCGGAGGGACGGGATTTCACCACAGTGGAAGCCATTGACGGACTGCTTATGATGACAGATCAGGATTTTCTATGGCGTTCCGATCTGTTTACCGGCTGGGACTTTTATGATCTGGCACAATGCCGGGAATTTCTCCGGGCCGGATACCGTATTGCTGTCCCTTATCAGGAGACTCCGTGGGTTCTCCATGACAGCGGTGCCCAAAATCTGAAGGATTATCACACCTACCGTAAGACCTATCTGGAAGAATATTGTCCGGATAATCAGGTGGAAATCGATGCCTGTACCCGTTTCATCGCCACACAGGCTGAAACGTCTCCTCAGATGGCTGCCGGGAAAAACACTGCAGTGGATACCCTTCTCTCGCTGATTCAGGAGAAACGATATGAAGAAGCGCTTCACTTTACACAGGAAAATCTGTCCCAAAATCAGGACAATGAATTATTCTGTATTCTGACGGTGTTCCTTCAGATCAATCAACAGGAAAAAGAGGCTGACATTCATGAGGTATTTATTCCACTGGAGTCAGGGGAGCAGACCGCTGACTGGCTTCCACTGCATTATCAGCGGATCTGCCGTTATCTCTGGCGTACAGAAAATAAACTGCCGGAAACATACCAACAGGAGGGACAGGCATATTTTACACGCTGGCATGTATCAAAAACTGCCCGTGACCGCATCCGGATCCTGTGCCTTCCGGAATAACATTCTTTCTCCTGTGAAATAGCAGCTATTACGAGAATTGCGAAGCAATTCTTGGAGGGGCAAAACGTTGGTTTTGCCCTTTTTTGTTCTGTATCTTAAATTCTTTCTTCTCCCACTTCCATTTCTAACCTTCTTTTCTTTGTTTTCCCAGACTGCTTAACAGACACAATACATAAACGATCCCTGCCGTGATCAAAATCTTCCCTGCCGGCCAGCTAAAACAAATTCCTCCGGTTCCATCGGCAAATCCGCCATCCTGGTTCAGGAATGTCTCAAGGAACAAATAGCTCAGACCATAACCGGCACAAACTCCTGTCAGGATTCCAAAGAAACAGGTGATTGCCTTCTCCAGGATCAGCATTTTCCGCATCTGCCCTTTCGACATTCCGGCTACAGACAAGAGATAAAATTCTTCCCGCCGCATGGTCATTCCCGCTGCTGTCACATTAAATATCTGCAGCAGACATACAAATAAAATAAATGCCCCGATTCCTGCGCCTCCTTTCTCAAGCAGCTCCATCTCCCGATTGGTATTTCCTTTGTCTTCCTGATACCAGTCCAAGTCTCCGCTCCCGTTAGCATCCGATACCAATACATATTTTTTGTCGATCGACTTATTATTCAATTCTTTGATATAAGCAGCCAGATCCTTTCCGGCCTGCCTGATATCCCTCTCAATCCCGACAAATACTACACCATCACCTGTACTATTCATAGAAAAATATGAACTTTTGCCTGTGCTGTACAGATCATACGTCTTATCTGCCATAAGCACTCCCACACTGTTTCCCCCCTGGAGCCATTGCTCCGTCAGATATGCCGAATTATATGTGTCCTCCATAATGATTGCCTGAATCGGAAGCCGGACAACATTACCACGATCCACCTCGATCTGCTCCAGCGTCATTTTCATATTGTATATCCCCACAACATAATCATTTCCCCAGGCTTTGATCATCTTCTTATACTTCTGCAGAGGATAGCCATTTTTCTCTATCAATTTTCCTGCTTTTTTCCAGTATCGTTCTAAATTTTTTTCATATTTACGATATTCCCGTGATTTTTTATTTAGCCATGCATTATCGGAAAGTGTCGGTTCCTTTCCCAGTTTCCCTGAAATCATTCTCAACTGTCCGGCCACCCGGTTCCCCGCTTCATTTGTCAATACAGGAAATGTATCCCCGACTTTATAATCCGTTAACCGTACATCCTCACGAACCACGTTCCCGTCTTCATCCTTTGGATTATATTTATAATCACATAATACAATTCCATTTTCTTTTACCATCTTGTCATAATCAATGGCTCCTGATACAATCTGCCCCTTTAATCCATCCAGATGATCCCGGTCATATCCTATTGCTGTCACATAACTATACCAGCTATCCGCATCCTCTGCATTTTTAAAGTGCTTTTTCTGTCCGTAATCCGGCATATGAAGAATACCCGGCCGGTAAAGCCCCGTTTTTTTTACTCCCTTCAGCTTTGATACATCCTGGCAGATCTTCTTTTTTTCTGCCACAGAACAGTCCCCGGTAATTTCAATGGCTTCCGTATATTCTACATGCGTCCCCTGCATACTGTTTTCATAAGTGGAGTAGGTCGTCTCCACGCTGCTGAAAACAACAGAAAATAAAACCATGCTGATAAAAAGACCAATAAACATATAAATCTGGTTTCCCGGATTTCGTGTCATATTCCGGGCTGCATATTCCCATTCTACGCCAAATATTCTTCCAAACAGATGACTGATAGTATGACGCCCGCTCTTTTTCTTTCCGCTGCCCGTTCGTATTCCATAAACACCTCCGCGAAGGGTCTCCTGTACTGATCGGTTTCCTGCCTGTCTTGCCGGCTCCATCAGTGCAAGAAGTGTCACTCCGATACAAAGCAGACAACTATACAATACCGCCAGAGGATAGAAATGAAAACGTACCGGAACACGAAGCATCAGGCAGTCATTGATCCATCCCTGACAGCTTCGCAGGAGAGCAAATCCGATTGCTGTCCCCAAAACGGTACTAAGCAGCGTCAATAAAACTCCTTCCACCGCCAACATAAAGGAAAGCTGTCTCTTCGACATTCCAACACACCGAAGCACACCATACTCCTTCATCCGCTCCAGTACCGGCAGCATCATAGTATTTCGGATCACCAGCATTACAAAAGAAGCAAACAGAGCACCGATCATTGCCACAATAGCATTTCCGGCAGATCTTGCCATAGAATCCTCCTCTGTGCCCTGTCCCAGATGTGTTGCGATTTCTGAGTTAACCCTCACTGCATATCCGGTATCCTTCTCAATCTGCTTCGCACATCCGTTCAGATCTGAAGTGTCCTTTGCTCCCACATAAAGTTGATAATACAGCTCTTTTTTATCATTTCCATCGTCATCGGTATACTCGGAATACCCTTTCTTCAGATAAGTTTCCCGTACCTCCGGAAGTGCATCCAGCTTCTTTTTCATCCTGCGGTAATCCTCCGGCTTCCACTCATCCTCCCCATCAATCGAAGCTGCCCCGACCGGAAATCCATCCATCTCCATCTCGCATCCATGCTGTTCAATCATAACCGCCTCATATCCATAATTCATCAAGGTAAAACCAACTGTAATACTGCAATAACACAGAATAACAGATATCGTGATGGCCAGAAGGGAATATATGGTTTCCAGAAGATGTTTTTTGCGGTATCGAAGCACCAGCATAAAATAATATCCCAACTGTTTCATCCTCTACACCTCCTCTTGATCCGGTGCAGTCTGGCTCATCCCCTCTGTTTCATTTCGTACAATTTCAGAGGATAAGGCATGCTTTACCTTTGCATCCGAAATGATCACACCATCCGACAACGTGATCACACGGTCCGCCATAGATGCAATTCCAGGATCATGAGTTACCACGATCAGCGTCAGCGAAAACTGTTCCACCGCATTCTTTAACAGGGACATCACCTCCAGTCCATTCTGATGATCCAGATTACCGGTAGGTTCATCTGCCAGAAGCAGACTGGGATGGTTTGCCAGTGCTCTGCCAATTGCCACACGCTGCTTTTGTCCCCCGGACAATTCCTCCGGCAAATGATATTTTCTTTCCTCCAGTCCCAAAATTTTCAAAAGCTTTGCCAGATATTCCCGGTCCATCTGTTTTCCGTCCAGTCGTACCGGAATCTGAATGTTTTCTTCTACATTCAAAACCGGCACCAGATTATATTCCTGAAAAACAAACCCAATTCTTCGACGCCGGAAAACTGCTTTCTGTTTTTCCTTCATTCCCAGAACATCTTCTCCCTCCAGCTTTACGGAACCATCCTGGGCATCATCCATAGTTCCCAGCAGATGAAGAAGGGTTGATTTCCCCGACCCGCTTGCCCCCGTCACTGCTACAAATTCTCCCCGTTCCACCGAAAAGCTTACATGATCCAGCGCCGTTAACTGATTTTCTTTTTTCCCATAAATTCTGGTAAGATTCTTTACTTCCAAAAAAGCCATATATCCTATCATCCTTTCTATCAGATATAATATATCTGTTACCATATAATTATCTTATCAGAACCTTCTTACATTCCCATGAATGGAATCTTACAGTTTTGTAAGATTCATTCATTATATTTTAAATCATAAAAACAGCCTCAAACCGCGTAAAGGTAGGTGGTTCTGTACTGCTGTAAGCCACCAGTGATCCCTTCTGCCTCTCAATAATTTCCTTTGCCAGGGATAAACCGATCCCCACCCCCTTATGCTCCTGATGCTGCTCTTTGCTTCCCTTTACCTGATAAAACCGGTTAAAGATCTTTGGCAGCTCTTCCATTGATATTCCCGGTCCCCGGTCCATAATCTGTACCGTCAGTGCCATTTGCGTTTTGGTCCAGCAGATCATTATTTCTCCTCCCGCAGGACTAAACTCACAGCAATTTTTGATCAGATTTTGAAATGCCTCCGTGAGCCATTCCTTCTCACATAAGAAACTACAATGCTCCGGTCCCTGAAATTTTATGTGTATTTGTTTTTCCGGAAAACCGGTGATCACTCTCTCTGCACATTCCCGCAGCATCACTCCAAGATCATTGGAAGACTTTTCAATTGGAAGCATCCCCGATTCCAGCTGTGTCAGCTTCAAAAGTCCCATGACCAGCCAATGAATCCTCTCAACCTGATCCTGCGCCTGTGTCACCATGATCTGAAGCTTCTCCTGTGTCAGGTTACGCTCAAAAATCTCCAGAAAAACCTGCAAAGAAGCGAGTGGTGTCTTGATCTGGTGAGAAATATCTGTCATCATTTCCTTGAGATAATTCTGCTCCTTCACATGACCACTTTCCCGCTGTCCCAGCACATACGCACTTTTCAGAATATGACTTTCCAATCTTCCGACTGCTCCTTCATCCAGTGGATGAGGAAGTCGTTTTTTCCAGACATCTTCTGTTCTTCTCCTTGTTTCCTCCATAGAGCTTTCTGCCAGGATTTCATCAAAAATATCTCCCACCTGATCCACCTGACCGCATAATCTTTTCAAAGACAAGCCCCCATACAGCCACAAACAGATCAGACCGGCCGATACCGCCGTAATCCCACTGATATCCACAGAAAATCCGCAAAGGAATCTGCCAAGCAGAAAAAAAACAAACCCGCTTCCCCCCGTCAGTACAAGGCTTTTCCATAAATATCCTTTTACACAGCTTTCCTGAAACATTATATTCTCCCCTCCCTCTCACGACCTGCCAGCTCCATCCGATACCCCACTCCCCGGATCGTAGAGATATAAGATTTTTCTTCATCGCAGCCAAGCTTTTGGCGGAGACGTCTCATATAGACAGATAATGTATTATCGTCAACAAAAGCTTCATCAACAGACCACAATTGTTCCATCAGCTGTTCTCTTGTCAATATCTGTCCGGCATGATGGATCAGTATCTGAAAAAGCCGGTATTCGCTTCTGGTCAGTTCGATTCTTTCTTTATTTCGATATACCAGCATTTCCTTTTCATTCAGACAAAGCTCTCCATTTTGATATACACCTTCCTCCGATGCTGTCATTCCATTTCTTATTCCCGTGTCCGGTATCTTATATTTCCTGATATTCGCCAAAATGCGTGCCACAAGCTCTTTCGTCCGAAAAGGCTTCGTTACATAATCATCCCCATACTGCAGACCATGCACCACATTCCCCTCATCCTCCAATGCAGTCAAAAATATAACCGGAATATCCTCCTGCTCCGATTTCAACCATTGACACAGGGCAAATCCGTCTCCATCCGGCAGCATCACATCCAGAAGTACCAGATCAAATACCTGATCCTCCTTTCCACTCCAGAGTCTTTTGGCGGATTGGCAATCGTCCACCCGGATCACCTGCATCCCTTCACTTTCCAATACATACGAGGTTCCCATTGCCAATGCTTCATCATCTTCAACAAATAATATTTTTGCTCCCATGATCCTTTCTCCTTTCCGCCGGTCCATAATTTCTTATTTTGAAAAAAGTGAGTTTTTGCAGCGACTCACCTCAAAAACTCACTTTTCATATACAATAACCTTAATATGTCCAACCATACTATATTACAATAAACAATCTGATCACTCGCCATCCCCATGAATGACCAGGCGCACTGTTTTTAATATAATACGAATGTCTTCTACCACAGACCATCTCATAATATAATCTGTGTCAAGTTCCACTATCTCTTCAAAATCGGTAATCTGATTACGCCCACTGACCTGCCATAATCCGGTAATTCCCGGCTTTGATGCAAGTCTTCCACGATGATGTACCTGATACTGCTCATATTCATCTACTGTCGGCGGTCTTGTCCCGACAATACTCATATCTCCCTTCAGTACATTAAAGAACTGTGGAAGCTCATCAATGGAATATTTGCGTATGAAGTGGCCAATTGGGATAATTCGCGGATCATCCTTCATTTTAAACATAAGACCATCCATCTCGTTTTGCTGCATCAGTTCTTTTTTTTGCTCCTCTGCATCCATATACATAGAGCGGAACTTATAGATTTCAAATGTTCTGCCGTTTTTACCGACACGCTTCTGTTTAAAATAAATCGGTCCCGGTGACTGGAAATAAATGAACGGCCCGATAAACACACTTACCAGAACAGTGAGCAGACTTCCCACCAGTCCTCCGGCTATATCAAGCAGCCGTTTCATCATAATCTGGCGGGCACTTGCCAGGCGAAGTCCCGTTGTCAGAACCGTATAATTGCCAAGACGCTCCACAGTTCTGTTGGGAATATCATCCGGCACGCGTACCAGGTTGATATGTACTGTCACTCCGGCACGGATCAACTCGTTGTTTAACCTGCGGCTTTTTTTACTGTCAAGCTGCAGATTCAAAAATACACTGTCCACAACATGCTCCATCAGATAGTCCCGTACACCGTTATAATTTGATACAACCGGTACACCGGCAATCTCCTCCGTGGCTGCCGCTTCTTTTACGGCAGGATTCAACTCACTCTCTTGCGGGGTGTTTTCTTCTTCATAAATATCATCCATAAGTACAACACCTACAACCTGATAATTACGATATTCATCCTGAGAAAGCTCCCTCACGCATTGTTCTGCGCCTTCCCGGTTTGTCAGGATCAGCATCTGTTCCACATCGGGATTGCTCGTCATTTTCTTACGAAGCGCATGCTTATGCAGGCAACGTGCCACATATGTTGCAATATTATGCAGCACGAAATAAATCAACAAAGACTCTCTGGAATAAATGCCTGTTTCCTGTACCAAAAACAAAAAGAACAAAGCCAGACCGTCCACAGTAACACAATGTGTCACCGTGTCCAGCATTTCCCGCAGATAACTTCGACGAACAATCGACTTATGACTGGACCGGATCAAAGAAACGCTGATATCCAGTACGACCAGAATACAAAGAAGTCTCCAGTAATATGTTGTAAAATCACTGCCAATACCGTGTCTGAATATATAGCCAATATAAAATGTCACTATAATACAGAAAATATCTAAAACTGCAAAATCAATATGCTTTAACCAGCTTTTTTCTCTTCTAACGTACAATAATCTACCTCCCATGATCTTATACATTACTACGACTGCCGCAACATTTCTGTTACTATATCCTTTGAATCAAACCCTATCTTACGCTTTTATATACTAATTACTTGTCGCCATCATGACCATATGCGCCATAGTCTCCATACTCACCATACTTACCATATTTGCCGTAACCGTACTTGCCATACTTTCCATAGCCGTATTTACCATTGCCCATTGGCACCTTATTTAATACTGTGCCAAGGATCTTTACATCGCTCTTTGCAAGCTGGTTCTTTACATTCTGTACAAAACGATAGCTGACAGCATCCGCCTCAATAACAATGATCGCCCCATCGCATTCCTTTGCCACGATTGCACTGTCAATAACAGATCCTAACGGCGGTGTATCAATCAGCACATAATCATAATGTTCTCTACAATACTGCACCAGATCATGAAAATTCTGACTCTCCAAAAGCTCTGCCGGATTTGGTACAAACGGACCGGAAAAGATAATATCCATCCCCTCAATATCTGTTTTTAAACATACTTCATCCAATGTCTTTTGTCCAGACAAATAATGTGCCAGACCAGCCTCTACTCCACCAACCTTGTATCGGCCTGCCAGAACGGACTTTCTCATATCCGCATCAATCATCACAACACGCTTGCCACTATCCGCAAAGGAAACTGCCAGATTGAAGCTGACACTACTTTTTCCTTCATTCGGAGTACAACTGGTAAAATCAATTACCTGAACATCTGTGCCGCTGAACTGCACATTTGTCCGAAGCGACTTATACGCCTCGTTCACACGATAATCTAACTCTTTCCGACCCTCAAATAAAACTTTTGCCATTCTTCTCACCCATTTCCTTTCCTGGAACGATTTCCTAAGAGTAAACGATTCCATAATCCACCGGAATGGCCTTTACGCTTTCTTTTATCCTTCATCATCTGCTCCATGGCACCTTCCTCAATTGGGATCAAACCAAGAGTGTTCAGGCCAAGATATTTCTGTACATCATCCTCACTGCAGATGGTATCGTTCAGCAGATACAGAATAATAATGACTGCCGCACTGGCTACCAGCCCCAACAAACCTCCGATCGCTATGTTTTTCTTTGCATTCGGGCTGCTTGGGCTGTTTTCCAGATGACCATACTCTACAGTTGTCGGCTCATCTACATTCATAATAGATGCAATTCTGGACACAGAGACCTGACTGACCTCATCTACGATCTCCTTTGCCATATACGGATCATCTGCCGTCACTGTAATATCCAGAATACGGGTATCGGACTGGTTATTTAATGCAACCATCTCTTTTAATGACTCGTATTCCATATCAAGTCTCAGATTGTCGATTACCGTTTCCAACACCGGACGGCTCTGTATCAGAACCATATAATCCTGTGTCAACTGGGATCCTGCCTGCAGATCTGATAACGATGTCAGTGCAGATGTCTGACCTACAATATAAAGCTTTGATGTGGACTGATACTTTGGTGTCACCAGAAACAAAGTTCCAATTCCTGCTACCGCAGCCAGAATAATTCCAGTCATTAAAATACTGAACCATCTGGCACGTACCACTCCAAAAAGTTCCAATAAATCAATTTCGATTTCTTCGTCTTGCTGTTTTTCCATAGATTCCCTCTTATCTTTCTAATCTCCCGATTAATCAATATACTTATCATCCAGCATTGTTACAGGATATTTTACCAGAACCCTTTCCAGTCTGCGTTCTGCTTCCGGATTCTGTCCAAAATATCGGAGTGCATCTTTCATTAATGGTTTACGATGATCCGTTCCGTGACAGTCACTCCCCATAAACTGAATATATCCATCCAGTATCAGACGTCTGTGATATGCTGCCCGGCGCTGCAAAAAGCCTCCAACAATACTTTCCGTATTCATCTGAAAATAGCATCCCATCTTTGCCAGTTCCTCGATATGGTCATAATTCTTATATAACGCTTCATATCTTTCCATATGGGCAACGATAGGAATATACCCGGCCATAATATACTCATGAAGAGACTGATATAATACATGATACTTATCTGATGGCAAAAATTCCACCAAAATATAACGCGTCCCCGCCATGGTTAATGCTTGTCCGCTCTTCAGCTCTTCTATGATCCCCGGACCATTTAACAGTTCATTTCCCAAATCCACCGTAAAGGAAGGATCAATTTCTGCCGCCATCTGGCGAAGAAGCTTTAATTTATCCTGCAGCTCCTCTACCGGGTGATTCTTTCCATTTACAGAAAAATGCGGAGTTGCCACAATATGACGTACACCCTGATCGTATGCCATCTGAAGCATCTGCTTTGATTCTTCCGGACTTTTGGAACCGTCGTCTACTCCTGGTAAGATATGCGTATGAATGTCATAAAACCCGGTTTCCATCCTTTGTCCTCCTTACTCTGCATAAATAGTATGCAGATAACGTTTCCAGATCACAAGTGCGATTGCCACAAGAATGCCAAGACATCCCACATACATCAGCACATTGATGCTCCAGGCTGCGTACTTCTGCAAAAACTGCAGATAATATACCGGCGTTGCCATGATTTTACTGGTAATCTTCAATGCCCTTGCTACTACAGCTCCACCACTGATCAGACATGACGATACCAATATCGCAATACACATAACGCGTGCCGACTTATGCGGATAGCCATATAAACGACAAGTCAGAATGAATAATACCAGAAGCATAATAATACTGACTATCGTTGTCAGATAGAACCAGCCTGTAAATGACTGTCTGCTCTGATAGATCACTTTACCCAGATTAAACTGAAGCATATCTGTATAAGTCTCTTTTAACTCTTCGACCATCTTCTCATTGGTTGCTGCATCCTTTCCGATCACCTCTGTATTTAATGCATCCTGAATGCCCTCTGTAGAAATCTGTGCATCTTCCTGACCGGCCAGCACTTTATTGATATACTGCTTTTCCTCGATATAAACACTGGAAAGTGAGAAAACCTCCGTTGCAATCTTTCCATCATATCCCGCATCTTCCAGCTGTTCCTGTGCCGTTTCACGGATCATCTGTGTCACACCCAGGAAGTAATCACTTTCCATCATCTGACGCTGGATCGAATTGTTATTATATATACCAAAATATAATCCCAGTGCAAGCATCAAAAGAAATGCCCAGCCACTGGCACACACACCAACACCAATCGCAATTCCCCGGCGCAGGCCTCTCTTCTTTCTATGATGACCTTTGACTTTGATCACATAGTATAAAACTGCTGCAATCGCTGCAACCGTTAAGCCCAATACAACCCAGAATATAATCTTCCATAAGGAAATATGTACGATCTGGCTGATAAAATTATCGCTTGCCTTCTGTACTTTAGTATCAGAGCTTTTCTGATCATCACTCTTATTATCTATGGAAAATTTTGTTCCGTTTCCGGAGATTGTCACCTCTCCATTTTTTGCATGGGACTTATCTGTCTTTTCAAAAGTAATAGAGTTGCCGAGATCCTGCTCTTTGTCCCAGGTATCGTCCACTCCTGCCGGAGTCTCCGTCACGATCGGAGTTGCCTGACTATCAAACTCATCCATTTCCTGCTTTTTCTGATTCTTCTCTGCGCTGCCCGGCTTTCCTAAAATACTCTTCAACAATAGCTTATTGGCCTCTGAAGTTTTCTTGGAATGCTGTGGCTCTGCATCTTCACTGTCATTCGATGGTGTCCCGGAAATCAGATCACAATAGCCTTCCTCTACCAGTTCCTGATAGCTTCCATGAAACTGTGAAATATACCCCTGCGCCTGCGAAGCCGAGAGATCCACTTCATCCTCTGCCAGCTTAGCTTTTCCCTGAGCAATATAACTGCTCTTAACCACATATGTGGCACCATTATAAGAAAATGACTGTGACACAGCAGATATCACACTCTGCTCATTGGCATTGATCTCTCCAGCCTGCACTGTCACTGCTGTAAGAGCAAATGCCGCTAATCCAATTATTAATCCAGTAATCTTATGCTTCATAACTTCCCTTTCCTATTGTGTATTTGTCTGAAATCCCACTTCTGTGCGTACATCACCTTTGACATAGATCACACCGCAATCTGCCCAAGATGGATCCAGCGTGTTTGTCCGGATTGCTTTTAAATAATATTTCTTATTTAATTCCATATCCTCCACAGTCCAGTACTCATCCTCTTCACCACGGTACAAACTGATTGTCCCCTCATGATTCACCTTAGGCTCATTTGGAGTGTATGTTAATGCCAGCATTACCAAAAGATCCTTACCACTTATCTTATCACTGTGTGTATAATTTTTTCCATTCAGACTCACTGAAATATTCCCGCTGTAATTTTTATTGACAAGATATGCTGTCATGATTTCGCCATCAAGCTCCACAAGACTTTCCGATACTACCAGTACCGAAGAATCCGCTGTCTTCGCACTTGCTTCCGGTGATGCTGTAGATGCGGGTGCCTGTGACACTGTTGGATTATCTGCCACTCCCGGTACAGGTGACGATGGAACAACATTCGAATCAGGTGTCAATGTAGTTACCGGTTTTGAGGAAGAATTTTTTTTCTTTTGAACGGTCACCTTACAAACCGCTTTTTTATTGTTTCCACCAACCGTAACGGTAATTTGAGCTTTTCCGACCTTTTTTCCCGTCACTTTTCCTTTTTTGGAAACGACTGCAATCTTTTTATTGCTGCTCTTCCATGTCACAACTGTCTTTCGCGAAACCTTTCCCTTTACCTTAAGCTGAAAACTGCTTCCGACAGAAATCTTTTTTTTCGTTATATTCAACTTTACCGCATTTGACTTTGCAGCTGCAACATTAATTCCACCCAAGCTCTGACCGATCAAACACAGGGTTATCATACCACACAATATCTTTTTCCCTACATTCATCAATTATATCTCCATTTCGAAGTATTTACAATCATTTTTTCAAGAAAACAGGATCGTTACAAACGCAACGATCCTGTCTGTGTTTTCTTTCTTATTACGCTTGGGAATTATTTACTAATCTTCAAATCCTTAGCATATTTCTCAGCAACACTCAGTTCCTTAATGTTACCGTTCTTATCAACAACAAGCTTAGCGGTATCAGCTACTGTAATTGTTACAGTGTTGTCATCAGAAATCTCAGTTGCTACAGCGAATGTTCCCTCGAATTTCTCACCACCGATTACAACATTGCTTACTGTGCATTCCTTAGCAGATCCCTTAACATCCAGTGAGAAGTTCTTGTCACCAGTTGCAGCTACGGAAACAACGTCATCTTTAACAGTTGTCTTAACCGCTACCTTCTTACCGTTCTTCTCAACATATACTGTGTCAGAACCAGCCTCTTTGCTGTATGTCAGACCCTTAACTGCTACAGAAGCAGTCTTAGAATCATATGCCTTAGCAATAAAATTGTTAGCTTTCTCTGCAAGATCCTTTGCAAGGTTAGCCTTGATCTTGTCAGCCTTCTGATTGAAAGCAGAAGCTACTGCCTCAATATCATCCTTAGAAACATTCAGTGTATCCTTACCAAATGTAACCTTGTAAGACTCACCATCAGCAAGTTCCGGTACCTCAACAGGTTTCAGAGCAGGAGCTGTTGTCTCTGCTGGTGCTGTTGTTGTAGGAGCTTTTGTCTCTGCTGGTGCTGTTGTTGCAGGTGCATTTGTTGCAGGTACATTTGTTGTAGGTGCTACTGTTGCACTTGGAGCTACCTTTGCTGTAACAGCAGGACCAGTTGTAATTGCTGGAGATGTTGCAACAGCTCCGGCTGTAACAACTACAGATACTGTAGCTTTCTTCTTGCTTCCATCAACAGCCTTAACTGTGATCTTAGCCTTACCAGCCTTAACGCCTGTGATAACACCCTTAGCGTTTACCTTTGCGATCTTCTTAGCGCTTGACTTAAATGTAAGCTTCTTAAGAGTTGCCTTCTTAGGCTTTACAGATGTCTTAATCTTCTGCTTAGCACCAACCTTAACTGTTACGTTCTTTGGTGCAGTAACCTTTGTTACTTTCTTCTTGATCTTCTTAACTACTACCTTAACAACAACTTTCTTGCTGCCGGACTTAACTGTAATCTTAGCCTTACCTGGCTTCTTAGCCTTTACAACGCCCTTCTTAGAAACAGAAGCGATCTTCTTCTTGTTGATCTTGTATGTAACCTTAGCTTTCTTAGGCTTTACAGTTACCTTCAGCTTCATTGAGCCATATCCTGCTGCTGCGCCCTTGTAAAGAGTGATTTTCTTTGTCTTTACTGTGAGCTTCTTTGTCTTAGCAGCTGCCTGAGCTGGTGCTGCAGGAACGATTGATGTGATTCCCATTGCTGCAACTACTGCTGCTGCAATGATTTTTTTGATTGTCTTACTTCTCATCTTTTTTCCTCCTAACATTTTGATGCCCCTCACCCTCAGTATACCAGTCTGAGACCGGATACATATCATATCACTTCTTCATACGGTATTTTAAATGATAGGCATTTCGTTGTTTGTAATAACAATTTTCGAAGTTTATTTTAGTAGATAAAAATTTAAATGTCAAGGTCGCTCAATAGATTTCATTACTTTTGTGAAATTCATCTATAAATATTCCTAAATTATCTCAAAAATAGACAAACTGCACATGCGTTATCGTGACATATGACATTTACATGACACAATTTACAGGATTTCCCATTTATTACGATAAGTCTGCACAATCATTTGAGTTTTTCCAAAGACATTACTATAAAACTTACCAATAAAAGCAGACAGGATATCCAGATAACGTGAATCCCATATAAATGAGAACAGATACCTCCAATGCCTGCTCCTACAGCAAATGTACCGATCACTCCGAAATAATACCCCATCTGGCGAAGCTGTTCCCGGCGGTGTTCTCTTACATAGAAAGACAATGCCGCCATACCGCTGCGGAGATTACCGATACACATAGTACTGGCATAAGAATAACCTCCCACCTTGCGAAACGACTGTACCTGCATTGCACATGCAAAGGATACAAGAATCGTTGCTGTCATATTGTATGTCCGGGGAATAAATCCCACCAATGCCAAAATAACAATCTCAGCCAGAAGAATTCCCTGACGCCAGTGAATCTTTTTTGCATTACGGAAACGATACTGTACATTTTCCGCCAGAAAAACTCCCATAGCAAAGGATAAAAGCGGCAACAGATAGCGAAGCCCCTCCTGCCACCTTCCTTCCATAAAATGCTGGCTCATCAGTACCACATTTCCTGTCTGTGCATTGGAAAACACTTCATCTCTGCAGTTATAAGTATACGCATCCTGAAAACCTCCGGATAATGCCAGAAAAAATGAATTGATAAACGCCTCCGACATCTGACGCTCCGGCAAGACCTCTGCAAGCCGTGACTTCTTTTGTTTCAATGATAACAACCTCTTTTCTTCCTATTGCATATTGCATAGCGTTTTTAAGCCCTTTGAAGTATATCACGCACAAGGTTTCTGTCAATGCCTTCCTTTATAAGATTCCCCTATCAAAGAATACATAGAAGTTATTTGTATCTCGCCAGATTATATGGTACAATTTATATAATTATGCAGATAATGTTCTTATTATATAAGGAGGATATTTATGAACAAATATATTTTGAGCTGTTGCTCCACGGCCGATCTGTCAAAGGAGCAATTTGAATCACGCGGGATTTCTTACATCTGTTTCCATTACGAGCTGGACGGTGTGAGTTATTCTGACGATCTGGGACAGTCTATGGATTTCAAGGATTTTTATCACCGTATGGCAACCGGTTCCAGCACAAAGACATCCCAGGTAAATGCTGAGGAATACGAAGCCTATTTTCGTAAATTTTTGGAACAGGGACTTGATATTCTTCATCTGACATTGTCCTCCGGCATTTCCGGGACGATCAACTCCGCTAATATTGCGGCAGATACTCTCCGGGAAGAATTTCCGGACCGCAGGATCTATATTGTAGATTCTCTGGCCGCTTCCTCCGGTTATGGTCTGCTGATGGATAAGCTTGCAGATCTGCGGGACGAAGGAAAGGATATCGAAGAGGTTCGCCAATATGCTCTGGATCACCGGTTAAATGCCCAGCACTGGTTCTTTTCCACGGATCTTTCCTTCTATGTAAAGGGAGGCCGGATTTCTAAGACATCCGGTGCCATAGGTACTGTTCTTGGTATCTGCCCATTGTTAAACGTGAATAATACCGGTCATCTGATTCCCCGCTACAAGATCCGCACGAAAAAAAAGGTGATCAATGCCATTGTCGATCGTATGAAAGAAAATGCAGAGAATGGTCTGGATTACGCTGATAAATGTTTTATTTCCCAGTCTGAATGCTATGATGACGCAAAGGCAGTTGCCGATAAGATCGAAGCCGCATTTCCTCACTTAAAGGGTCATGTAGTGATCAACTATATCGGTACTACGATTGGAAGCCATACCGGTCCGGGAACCGTGGCACTGTTCTTCTGGGGCAAGGAACGTACCGAATGATAGATGGCTGAAATAGAGAGATTATAAAAAAGGGCAAAACCAGCGTTTTGCCCTCCAAGAATTGCTTCGCAATGCTCGTTGGCTTCCCTCTACGCTACGAGCATTTTCCTATACACTAAAAAAAGTTCCATAAGCACTATAACCATAAGTGCCTATGGAACTTTATAATTTCTATAATATTGTAATACTGATTACCGCATCTGAGCAGCAACCTCTGCTGCGAAATCCTCTTCCTTCTTCTCGATTCCCTCACCGGTCTCAAAACGGATGAACTTCGTTACAACAAGCTTGCATCCCTCTGCCTTAGCAACAGACTCTACATACTTGCCAACAGACTCTTTGTTCTCGCCCTTGAAGTACTCCTGCTCCAGAAGACAAACTTCCTTGAGCTCTTTATTCAGACGGCCTGTGATCATCTTCTCAATGATCTCATCCGGCTTATTTGCATTCTTAGGATCGTTCTTTGCCTGAGCAAGAAGGATTGACTTCTCATGCTCCTTGTAGTCAGAATCTACATCATCCGTAGATACATACTGCGGACGAAGAGCTGCAACCTGCATTGCTACGTTCTTCAGGCACTCCTTAACTGCATCGCTGTCAGAATCAGTATCAGCAACAACAAGTACGCCGATCTTTCCGCCACCGTGGATATAAGGAACAACAAGACCATCTGTTGTCACCTTCTCGAAACGACGGATATTCATGTTCTCACCGATTACGGCGATCATAGCCTTGAGTTTCTCCTCAACTGTGCCAGCATCCTCTGCTGCCCACTTCTCAGCCATAAAATCTTCCAGACTTGCAGCGCTGGAATTCTTTACCTGAGCAGCTACCTCGGCAACATATGCCTGGAACTTCTCGTTCTTTGCAACGAAATCAGTCTCACTGTTTACCTCTACGATAGAAGCAACCTTGCCATCCTCAGCAACGTCAACAGCAACAATACCTTCTGCTGCAATACGTCCGGACTTCTTAGCAGCCTTTGCAAGACCATTCTCTCTCAACCACTCTACTGCCTGATCCATATCTCCCTCTGTTGCAGTTAATGCCTTTTTACAGTCCATCATACCTGCACCAGTCATCTCTCTAAGCTCTTTTACCTGTGAAGCTGTAATTGCCATTGTGATTTCCTCCATTTATGATTTTTGATTATTCTGCATCCTCTGCCGGAACATCCTCGCTCATTGACTCACCCTGATTTGCCTCGATAACGGCGTCAGCCATTGTAGAAACGATAAGCTTAACGGCTCTGATCGCATCATCATTACCTGGGATTACATAATCTAACTCTTCCGGATCACAGTTTGTATCAGCGATACCGATAAGTGGAATACCTAATGTATGTGCTTCCTGGATACAGATTCTCTCCTTCTTAGGATCTACAACGAAGATAGCGTCAGGGATCTTCTTCATCTCCTTGATACCGCCAAGGTTCTTCTCAAGCTTCTCCCACTCTTTCTTCAGACCGATTACTTCCTTCTTAGGAAGTACATCAAATGTACCATCCTCAGACATAGCCTCGATCTCTTTGAGTCTCTTAATACGAGTCTGGATTGTCTTGAAGTTTGTCAGCATACCACCGAGCCATCTCTCGTTTACATAGTACATACCGCAACGCTCTGCCTCAGTCTTGATAGAATCCTGAGCCTGCTTCTTTGTACCTACAAAAAGAATGTCACCACCGTTTGCAACGATATCCTTTACTGCATTGTAAGCTGTGTCAACCATTCCTACAGACTTCTGCAGATCGATAATGTAGATACCATTACGCTCTGTGTAAATGTACTCAGCCATTTTCGGGTTCCATCTTCTTGTCTGATGTCCGAAGTGTACACCTGCTTCCAGTAACTGTTTCATTGAAATTACGCTCATTTTGTTTACCTCCAATTGGTTAATGTCTTCCATATGCTTCCCGGAATCATTCCGGCACATGACCGCGAGCACGGCACCAATGCGTGATCCGCATATGTGTTTACTTGTTTTTATGCGTTACGGACAAACCAGCCGCAAACACACTAGAGTAGATTATCATAAAAAATGCCCGTTGACAAGGGGTCAACAGGCATTTTTTTGATTTTATCTCATTTTTCCGGAAATTACAGATAAATTATATACTCTGATCCGGTTTTATCCCTTTTACAGACCGAGAATTTCCTCTACGGTCTTCTGCATATCTTCTGTCTCACAGACAGTATCGTGAAGAACCGGTGCACTCCTGATCTCCTCAACTGCCTTTGGAACCTTGGTACCGGATACCTTTTCCAGCTCATCGATCAGCGCAAAATCATCCATTCCTTTGTACTTCTCATCAATGGCACTCATAACGCTTGTTCCAAATTTATAAGGACTTGCCGTCGATGCAATAATTGTTTTGGCCGTATCACCTGTCTTTTCCTTATATGCATGATATACAGCAGATGCAACGGCAGTATGTGTATCCATAACATAGCCGGTCTTGTCATAAACACGCTTGATCTCTGCGGCACATTCCTCTTCGCTTGCCCATCCACCGACAAAGTCCTTCAGCTGTGCCTTCATCTCATCTGTCACCTCATATTTACCATCGGTAGCAAGAGAGTTCATCATATCAGCCGTTGCCTTTGCATTTTCTCCGGCGATCTTAAAGATCAGTCTCTCCAGATTGCTGGAGATCAGAATATCCATAGATGGGGATGTCGTGAGGATAAAGTCACGGTTCTTGTCGTAAACACCTGTCTCAAAGAAATCAAACAGGACTTTATTTTCATTGGAAGCACAGATCAGCTTTCCAACCGGCACTCCCATATTTTTGGCATAATATGCAGCAAGGATATTTCCGAAGTTACCGGTAGGCACTACAAAGTTCACCGGCTCGCCTTCCTTAACCACACCCTGTCCCAAAAGACGGGTATAAGAATATACATAATAAACAACCTGTGGCACAAGACGTCCAATGTTGATGGAATTGGCAGAAGAGAACTGGTATCCCTTCTCTGCCATGGTCTTTGCAAGCTCCTTGTTATTGAACATAGCCTTTACGCCGCTCTGGGCATCATCAAAGTTACCGGTAATACCAACAACCTTTGTATTTTTTCCTTTCTGTGTTACCATCTGGCGCTCCTGGATCCGGCTGACACCGTTCTTTGGATAAAATACAATAATGCTTGTACCCTCTACATCCGCAAAACCTGCCAAAGCTGCCTTTCCGGTATCTCCGGATGTTGCTGTAAGGATCACGATCTCATTGGTGATGTGATTCTTTTTGGCAGATGTAGTTAAAAGATGCGGCAGGATGGATAATGCCATGTCCTTAAATGCGATGGTTGCACCATGGAACAGCTCCAGATAATATGTACCATCCTTCTCTACTAAAGGTGCGATCTCCTTTGTATCAAACTTGTCATCGTAAGCTTTTGTAATACAGTTTTTCAGCTCCTCCTCTGTAAAATCGGTAAAGAACTTTTTCATCACCTCATAAGCAGTCTCCTGATAATTCAGCTTTGCAATATCTGCAAAGGACTTATCCAGTGACGGAATGCTTGTTGGCACAAAAAGTCCTCCATCCTCTGCCAGTCCCTTTAAAATAGCCTGAGATGCTGTAACTGTCTTTCCTTCGCTTCTGGTACTTCTATACATTGGTTCCATGTCTTTCCTCCATTCTGATCTGCGATCTGGTGCAATAATGCCGGGTTCAAAAGATATCCGCCACCAGCTGATGTCACAGATTGCTTCATCGCTATACTTTTGGAAGAAATTTTACCATATCAATGACCTTATTTCAAGACACAACTCACAGCGTGAGACGAAATCCCACGCTGCAAGGCTGTCATCCGGTATCTTTGTTATTTAAAAAATTCATGCCCCTGATGCTGGAACAATCTCGTGAGACTCCGGTCAAACCAGCTTACATTGCCGCCATCGGCATAGCGCCGATCCATAAAATACAAGGCTCCCCGGGAACCATCCACTCCATGCAGTGCCTCATCCACCGCCTTCCTGGTATCCTCGGATGCTTCCGCTCTGGAATAACTTCCATCCGAAATCGGCGAAAACTGTCTTGGAGCAAATACCACTTCGCGTATAGTGGACGGAAATTTTCCGCTTCGCACCCGGTTTAAAATGACATTTGCCACCAGAAGTTTGCCCTGATGATCCTGATTGCCCGCTTCCGCCTGAACGATTTTTTCCAGAACTGTCCTGTCACTTTCGCTGATACGGACTCCACAGCATTTTTGTATTTCCAGCATTCTCTGCTTTCTTGCTCTCTCTTCTCTCATCCGTTTTACTTCTAACTGATGTTCCTTCACACGTACCGATCTTACCTGATCCAGTTTTTTTATTTTACAGGTCATTGTCGCAGTATCTGCCACCGGCAGACTGTCCTGCCACCGTTGCACCCGGGACGGCAGGACGCTCTGCTCGCTTACCGGAGCCAGGGCAACAACTTCCTGAGACTGCATATTCCACAGTGAAAGACCTGCACTGATTGCAATCACCACTACTCCCCGTACAACTTTTATTTTCCTCATGGTATTCTTCACCAAACCTTTCCCGGTTCATATCAACAATGCCTCTCAGAGACATTATCATTTTTATACTTTATTTTATGAACCATTTTGAATTTTGTTACAAAAACATTACAAATTATATTTTCACATTTTATCTTTTATTCGTATTAGTTTATATTTTTGTAACATTTGATGAATTTTATACACTCATTTCCAGATTTTTCTAAAAAAATTCGGGCATTGTTCGACAAAAAACACAATTCTGCAAAGATCCTGTTCCTTACAGCTCTGTAAAAAACCCTCAAAATAAAAATGCCTCCGGAAAATCCATAAATTGTCCGAAAGCATTTTTATTCATATCGACTGCAATCCTGATATATAACCGGAAAAACGCGGCTCGAAAGATATTTCACGATATATCCTGTGATATTCCTCCGATGACAGCTCCGATAGATAATTGGAAGCATACTGAATCCCGATTCCTGCTTCCTGCAGCAGATCCGCCGCTTTGTTGTAAGCAATAGCCGCCTCTGTATCCGTAGGATATCTGCCGATAATATGATCTCCATTAATATGAATCTTTGCCACATACACCGCCGCATACACATCCGGCTGACGTGTTACTCCATGATAGGCATTCAGAATCTCGATATTGGCATAACGGTAATCGTGATCATTGCCGTTCACAAAACGATAATCCCGGTTCTCCACGGCAAAGTTTTTGATCCCATAACGGGATGCGATATTGACCTGCATTCCATAATCTGCCACAAAAAGATGACCCCCCCGGCGCATGATCGAATGATGGGAATAATAAAACAGATCATCCGCATCAAAAAGAAGGACATCCTCTCTGGAAAGATAATATTCAAAATAATTTGCCTGTAAAAAAATAGGCGTTTTGATATAAAGTCCATTATTTTTGAAATTATTTAAAACCACCCACTTGGAAAAGGGGAGCTCACATGGACGATAATCATCCGGCAAAAAACGAATTTCTGATTTCAGAAGATTCGCCGCAATTGTATACGTCCGGTGCGCTTCCTCCTGCGTAGCGAAGCTGCCGAGACTGATATGTTTTCCCCGAAATGTCACAGAGGAACGAAAATAGATATCCCCGTTCTTTTTCCTGGCCTGAAAAACTCCCGGAAGCCGCTTCATATCCATTCCCTCCTGGTTCCCTATTTTTGTTTCCGATAACTTCTTAGCACAATTTTTTCCAGCTTACGCTTCAAGACGATCTGAATCTCCTCATGTCTGGCAATCTGTTTGACCAGAATCGAATAAACTCCGGCACGATTTGCCCCCCACACATCCGTAAAAATCTGATCTCCTACAAACAGCGTTGTTTCCGGCGTAGTCTGCATACGTTTCATCCCCTCCTGATATCCTCTCGGAGACGGCTTTCCTGCTTTAAACACATAGGGAGTTTTCACCGTATCCGCAAAGGGCTTCACACGGTAATCCTTGTTATTCGAAATCACACAGGTCTGAAAGCCCAATTCCCGCAGATGCTCAAATAATTCTACTGCACGGGCTGTTGCCGGCTGATCATGCTCTACTAATGTGTTGTCCACATCAAACAAAACCCCCCGATATCCCTTTTGATAATACATTTCAAAGGGAATCTCATAAGTGGAATCATATTCTTCCCTGGGATAAAACTGCTGAAACATGGTTTCCTCCTTACATCTGCTTTGCCAGATTGATCATTTCAATCGCTCCGAGAGCACAGTCATAGCCCTTGTTACCTGCCTTTGTACCTGCACGCTCAATGGCCTGCTCGATATTGTCTGTTGTCACAACGCCAAACATTACCGGAATACCGGTCTCCAGAGAAACACTTGCAATCCCCTTGGATACCTCTGCACAGACATAATCATAATGACTTGTGGCACCACGGATCACGGCACCAAGACAGATTACGGCATCATATTTACCGGATTCTGCCATCTTCTTTGCCATGACCGGAATCTCAAATGCTCCCGGCACCCATGCCAATGTAATATCATCATCCTCAACATTGTGACGAACCAGACCATCCCTTGCTCCGGCAATCAGTTTGGATACGATAAATTCATTAAAACGTGCTGCTACAATACCAATTTTTGCTCCTTCTGATACTACTTTTCCCTCTAATACTTTCATGATAATTCTCCTTTTCTATGATATATATCGTTCACTCAAACTTCCCACATCGTACTGGATGTGGGAAGTTTGAGTCATCTACAGTTTCAAAATGTGTCCCATTTTTTCTTTTTTGGTTTTCAGATAGAAGCTGTCATATTTGCCAGGCTCCATCTCGATCGGCACACGCTCTACAATCTCCAGATCATATCCGGCCAGGCCATATACCTTCGCCGGATTATTTGTCATCAGACGAAGCTGATGAATTCCTAAATCCACCAAAATCTGCGTACCTATTGTATAATCTCTTGCATCCTCCGGGAAGCCCAGCTCCAGGTTGGCTTCTACTGTATCGCGTCCGTGATCCTGCAGCTCATAAGCACGGATCTTATTGATCAGTCCAATGCCTCTTCCCTCCTGGCGCATATAAAGCAGAACACCTCTTCCCTCCTTGGCGATCATCTTCATTGCCGCATCATACTGCTGGCCACAGTCACAACGTGCAGAACCAAGGGCATCTCCTGTCAGACACTCGGAATGGACACGGCACAGAACCGGCTCGCCATCTGTAATATCTCCCATGACAAGCGCCACATGATGCTCGCCATTGAGTTTATTCACATAACCATAAATAGTAAACTGGCCATATCGTGTCGGCATCTTTGCCTTTGCCACACACTCCACCAGCACCTCATGCTCCTTACGGTACCGAATCAGATCTGCGATCCTGCCGCATTTTAACTGATGCTCCTTTGCGAACTCAAGAATATCCGGCGTTCTTGCCATCGTGCCATCCTCTTTCATAATCTCACAGCACAGTCCCACCGGCTTTAAGCCTGCCAGTCTGCAAAGATCCACGGTTGCCTCCGTATGTCCGTTACGCTCCAGCACACCGCCCTTCTTTGCCAGAAGTGGGAACATATGGCCCGGACGACGAAAATCCGATGGCTTCGCATTGTCGTCTGCCACCATTCTTGCCGTGATCCCCCGCTCATAAGCAGAAATACCTGTAGTAGTATCCTTGTAATCAATGGATACTGTAAATGCCGTACAATGATTGTCTGTATTTTCTGCACACATCTGCGGAAGATTCAGCTTATTGGTATACTCCTCCGACATCGGCATACAGATCAATCCCTTAGCATAACTTGCCATAAAATTTACATTTTCCAGTGTAGCAAACTCTGCCGCACAGATCACATCCCCTTCATTTTCCCGATCCTCGTCATCCATCATCACAACAATCTTTCCCTGACGAAGATCTTCCAACACTTCTTCAATGGTATTAAACTTTGTTTCCATAATCCTCTTGCCTTTCTATTTGTCATTAGAACCCATATTTTGTAAGCATTTCCAGGGTAATGCCCTTTTCCTGCGTTGTATCGTTGGTTTTCTCCGCAGGAATCGTCAGAAAACGCTCGACATATTTTCCTACCGGGTCATTCTCCAGATTGACAATATCGCCTTTCTTTTTGTGTAACAGCGTAGTTTCCTCCCCTGTATGAGGAATCACTGACACGGAAAAGCTCTTGTCTGTGAGAAGTGCCACTGTCAGGCTGATCCCGTCAATGGCAATAGAGCCCTTTTCAATAATATAACGCAGTATTCCTGCCGGAGCCCCAATCTCCACCCACATGGCATTGCCTTCCTTTCTTGTAGAAAGGATCGTTCCGGTGCCATCAATATGACCCGCCACAATATGACCGCCAAATCTGCCATCGGCTGCCATTGCACGCTCCAGATTCACCTGACTGCCTCTGTGAAGAGATCCCAGCGAGCTTCTCCGCAATGTTTCCGCCATCACATCTGCCTGAAATTTTCCCCCTTGCATGGAGGTTACCGTCAGACATACACCATTGACTGCAATACTGTCGCCGATCTGCGTCCCCTGCAGTACCTTATGAGCTGCCACCGTGAGTACCGCCGATTCACCTCCTGCTGCAATAGAATCAATGGTTCCCACTTCTTCAATAATACCTGTAAACACCTTTTCCTCCTTTCCTGATACCTTCGGGTATTCTATAAGAAAGAAAAAAGTCCCCGCCAAAAACGGGGACATCAAAAAATCATGTATCAATACTTCTCTCATCCAGACTGTACTGTCGGCCTTGGAATCTCACCAAGTCATGTCACAAAAATGACTCACGGGCTGATGTGTCAAAAAAACAGCTTCTGTACACAAATACCGTCGGTCGCGAATTTCACGCTGCCCCGAAGTTTACTTTACGTTCCTTATCATAGCACAGCCGCTTACGGTTTGCAAGAAAAATATCGGGAGCTTCACACTGTGTACCGGAATGATCTCTTCTGGCGTAACACCGGCAGCACAATTATATAACATCTGCCTCCATCAGAAGATCTTCACCGAGAGATGTAACTTTGCGGTTTGTCAGGATCCATGCCTGAGCCGGATCATCCACGCCTATGCCTCTCACCGGAGTGAATCCCTCCTCCCCTCCAAACAGCTTCGGCGCAATATAAGCCTGCACATGCTGCACGATCCCTGCCTGCAGGGCGCTGTAATTTAATGTACCGCCTCCTTCCAGAAGGATGCTGTCGATTTTTCGTTCTCCCAGTTTTTCCATCAGATCCGCAAGATCCACTCTGCCATCCTTCTGCCTTGTCACAAGCACCTGCACTCCCTTTTCCTCATAGGCAGCGATCCGCTCCGGATCCTCCTTCACTGTTGCAAGAATGGTTTCTACTTCTTCTGCCGTCCGAACGATCTGACTGTCAAGAGGCGTCCTGAGACTGCTGTCACAAATGATCCGGATAGGATTTCTCCCTTCCGGAATACGGCAGGTCAGCAGCGGATCATCTGCAAGCACCGTCTGCACTCCCACCATAATACCGGTGTATTTATTGCGCATGTGCTGTACATGGGCTCTTGCCTCTTCTCCGGTCACCCATTTACTGGCACCTGTATGACAGGCGATCTTGCCGTCCATAGTCATGGCGTATTTCATGACCACATATGGCGTGTGGGTCGTAATATAATGAAAAAACACATCATTCAGGGCATCGCACTCCTCTTTCAGCACATGGGTTTCCACGGTAATCCCCGCATCCTGAAGCTGGCGGATTCCCTTTCCTGCCACCAGTGCATTGGGATCATCGGAGCCCACATAAACCTTGCGGATACCGTGCTCTATGATCGCCTGGGTACATGGAGGCTGCTTACCGTAATGACAGCATGGCTCCAGAGTCACATACATTTCCGCTCCTGTGGCATCTGTTTTCAGATTGGCAAAAGCACTCCGTTCTGCATGCAGATCACCGTAACGGGCATGATACCCTTCTGCCAGAATCTCTCCATCTCTGACGATCACGGCCCCCACCAGAGGATTGGGATTTACATGTCCCTCTCCCTTCTCCGCCAGCTCAATGGCTCTTCTCATATAGTTCTCTTCCATAATTTAAACCTCCATCGCTCTTCTCATACCGCTCACACCCAAACCTTAAAGCTGCGATATCTTCTGCTGCTTTTCCCGTTCTCTCGCCGCCTTGCTGTAAACACAGCCACAGTAATCCTGCCGGTACAGCTGATACTCAGCCGACAACTCAATTGACTTGAGATAACCGCCCTTTTTCTTAAAATCCGACACCAGATAAGGAATACCATATTCCTGTGCCAGACGCAGGCCGATTTCATTGAGCTTTGCTGCATTCTTGTGGGGACTGACAGAAAGTGTTGTGGTAAAATAGTCAAAGTGATGCTCCTTTGCATACTCTGCCGCCTTTCTCTGCCGCAGCTCATAGCAGGCAAAGCAACGTTCGCCCCCCTCCGGAAGCTGCTCCATGCCCTTTGCCATAGCAAGAAACACCTCCGGCTCATATGCCCCTTCCACAAACGCAATGGGATACTTTACCGGAAGCTCACCAAGAAGTCTCTGCTGCTCCTTTACCCTCTTCTGATACTCTGCCTGTTCTGTAATATTAGGATTATAATAATAGATTGTAATATGAAAATACTCTGCCAGATAGGAAAGACAATAACTGCTGCAGGGTGCACAGCAGCTGTGCATTAATAGCTTTGGCACCTTTTCTTCCTTTTGGAGATGATCAATGATCTGATCCAGCTCTCTCTGATAATTCACTTTATTCATATCTACATTTACCCCTTTTTGTGATCATTGCTCCGACACTTTTTTATGCCGCTTTTCTGTCTGATCCGGCACAAACGCACTGAGCAGAACCGTCTGTTTTACTTTCTGATCCGTAAAGCCCCACTGTGAGCGAAGCTCCCCCGGTACATAAGTAAAAAAGACATTTCCAAGCAGCATACACAGGATAAATACCCAGAAAAATCCCAGAATCCCCCCTGCCAGCTTATTCATGGTACCAAGTACCGGAATATGATCCACCAGCTTTAATGCCCGGATACTATGCAGCAGTACAAACTGTAACACCGCAAACACCACAAAAAACACGATGGAGTAAGCAATGCCCTCTGCTGCCGGTTCCAAAGCCTGTCCCGCAAACTGCGCCAGCGCACCGCTTCCCATCTGCTTCTCAAGTACAGGCACAAATACAGCCTCTGCCAGCATCTTTTTTAGCGTTCCGGCCGCCAGAACTGCCCCTATATATGCAGCAACCATTGCCACGATCCGGGCAATGGTCACTAAAAATCCTCTATGATATCCTACGAGAACGGACACCAGCATACAAACTCCGATGATCACATCAACGCACGTTGTAATATCCATATCAATCCTCATTTCCAGACAGCCTGCTGCCTGAAAAAATCTGCACAGGCAATTACAATTCTGCCATCTTCTCCACCGTCACAAACGATTACAGAAGAACATCCGCCATATCATACATGCCTGCAGCCTTTCCCTTCAGGAACTTTGCAGCGGCGATAGAGCCCTTTGCAAAAACAGCACGGGAATATGCCGTATGCTTAAAAGTGATCACCTCATCGGTACCGGCAAAGATCACTTCATGATCTCCCACAATCGTGCCACCGCGAACAGCAGAAATACCAAGCTCCTTTTTGTCTCTCTGCTTTCTCACCTGAGAACGGTCATAAACATACTCAAACCGGTTATCCATTGCCTCATTAACAGAGTCTGCCAGTGCAAGAGCCGTGCCGGATGGCGCATCAAGCTTTTTGTTGTGATGCTGCTCCACGATCTCCACGTCAAAACCCTCTTCACAAAGCTTCTGTGCCGCCTCCTTCAAAAGCTTCATTAAAAGATTGATTCCCAGAGACATATTGGCTGATTTCAGTACAGCAACCTTCTCTCCGGTCTGGCGCAGATATGAAAGCTGCTCCTCACTCATACCGGTAGAACACTGCACGATCGGAGTCTGTGTCCTTGCGGCGTAATCCATACGCTTCTCAAAGCCATTGGCAGAAGAAAAATCAATGATAACATCTGCCTTTACATCACACGCATCAATATCGGTAAACACCGGATAGCCGTTGTCTCTATTGTCCACAATGTCAATACCTGCCACGATCCGGCAATCTGCATCCTCCTTTACCAGTCCTGAAATCATCTGTCCCATACGGCCATTACAGCCTACCATAATAATATCTGTCATTTGAACAATCCCGCCTTTCATAATATATGCACACTTTATACTGCAGACCTGATCACTTTCCTGCTGTATATCTGCTTAATTAACTGTGATATCCTTCTCCAGCTCAATTTTGGAGATCACATCCATATATTCCACAAGCTCCTCCGGCAGATTCTGTCCGGTGAGTACCAGTCTGGTATAATCATCCCGCAATTCGATCAGATGAATGATATCCTCTACTGTAATGATCTCCAGATCGATCAGTCCCAGAATCTCATCCAGTACCAAAACATCGCAGCCGCCGGTATCGATCACCTTTCTTGCGAAATTTACACCATTTAAAATATTCTGTGTCTCTTCCTTTTTCTGGGAAGCGAGAAGCTCTGAAAATGATTCTTTTTCCTTTTCAAAACGGAACAGCTTGATATCCGGCTCCAGCTTCTCCAAAAAATTAAACTCCTCCGCATCATTTCCCTTCAGGAACTGGATAATGATCACAGACTGACCAAGACTTGCGGCACGGATGCACTGCCCCACAGCCGCTGATGTCTTTCCCTTTCCCGGTCCGTAAAAAACCTGAACAATACGCCTGTCCATAATTCACCTCTGTACTTTCTTCGTATATTTATCCGGTCTGTTCACGCCCTATGAAACGAAAAAAATGACCGGAGACAAAGAATTTACTCCTTAACTCCAGTCATTCTATCATATTTATAATGAAAAATCCACTCTTTTACATTTCCTCCTCATCAGACTGATATTCCAGCTTGCTGACAGAAACCTCATAAGCGACTCTCTTTTCATATTCTTCTTCGCTGATCTTCTTCTGGTACTCCCGGCTCTGGATTCTGCCCCAGATCTGTACATGTGCTCCTACCTCAAACTGATCGGCATATCTGGCATTTCTGCCCCAGCAGATACATGGAATATAATCTGATTTGCCGTACGGTCTGTTCACTGCCAGCAGTACATCTGCGATCTCACGCCCCAACGGCGTTTTCCGGTATACCGGCTTTTTACAGACATAACCATCCAGAAAGATATGGTTAGGATCCTGTTCTTCCTCCTCCGGCTCCACAATCTCTACTTCTCTTGCAAACACAGACAACACAAGACGATTTCTTGTTTCTTCATGACGGTTATAGGAACGGAACTGGCCATTGGCACGCAGCACATACCCACGGTAATCTGCACGGACATCCAATATTCTCTCCGAAACCATAACCGGAATGATGTCATTGGAATTGCTCAGACGGCTCACTTCGATATCTACCGTATAGAAGTCCTCTCCGTATACCGTATGACTGTACCCAAATTCACCTACCACCCTTCCTGCAATTGTCACCTGGTTATTTGTAAAAACCTTATCCAACATATTTTTTCCTCCCTTTTCCTTTTACGGGTCTCCCGTCCCGTATGCATTGTAACTTCATTAATAAATGTATATTTGGCTCCTTTCGGTGCTAGAACTATTATGCCACATTTTTCCTGTTTTTAAACGGGCTTCCGGACGACAAATCACGACGTCTGCTATCACCAGACACAAATGTCCTACCCAATTCGCCCAAAAATACATATTCCTTCTACAATCTTATCAGAACTCGTGCAAAACTTCATCATTTTTTTGTGACTTTTTCTTACTTGTATAATGACGTGACAATCGGTATACTAATGTATTGGTGATTTATTTTGCAAAAAAGAGAAAAGCGATGAGATATCGCCGCATATTGAGAAAGGACTTGAACAATTATGATGCAGAAACGTGAAGACGTCAGAAATATTGCAATTATTGCACACGTTGACCATGGTAAAACTACGCTGGTGGACGAGCTTTTAAAGCAGAGTGGTGTATTCCGCTCCAACCAGGAGGTGGCCGAACGTGTCATGGATTCCGGCGATATCGAACGGGAACGTGGAATTACAATTTTATCCAAAAATACAGCCATTACTTATAAGGATACCAAGATCAATATTATCGACACACCGGGACACGCTGATTTCGGCGGCGAGGTAGAGCGTGTCTTAAAAATGGTAAACGGAGTTGTTCTGGTAGTAGATGCCTTTGAGGGTGCTATGCCACAGACAAAGTTTGTATTAAAGAAGGCTCTGGAATTAGAGCTTCCGGTTATTGTATGTATCAACAAGATCGATCGTCCGGAGGCACGTCCGGAGGAAGTTGTAGATGAGGTTCTGGAGCTTTTTATTGATCTGGATGCCAATGAGGAGCAGCTTGACTGCCCATTTATCTATGCTTCCGCCAAGGAAGGTATCGCTTCCTACAGTGCGGATGAACCGGGCAAAGATATGGTTCCTTTGTTTGATACGATCCTTGATTATATTCCTGCTCCGGAGGGCGATCCGGATGCCGGAACACAGGTACTGATCAGTACCATTGATTACAATGAGTATGTAGGACGTATTGGTATCGGCAAGATTGATAACGGCTCCGTTAAAGTAAATCAGGATGTCGTTATTGTCAACCATCATGATGACTCCAAATCCCAGAGAGTCCGCATCACAAAGCTTTACGAGTTTGACGGACTTCAGAAGGTAGAGGTGCCGGAAGCGACCATCGGTTCCATCGTTGCGATTTCCGGTATTTCAGATATCCATATCGGAGATACCATCTGCTCTCCGGAGAATCCGGTTGCTATTCCATTCCAGAAGATCTCCGAGCCAACCATCGCCATGCATTTTATGGTAAACGACAGCCCACTGGCCGGTCAGGAAGGAAAATATGTTACCTCACGCCATCTGCGTGACCGTCTGTTCAGCGAGTTGAACTCTGATGTCAGCCTTCGTGTGGAGGAGACAGATAATATGGACAGCTTCAAGGTATCCGGCCGTGGAGAGCTTCATCTCTCTGTCCTGATCGAAAACATGCGCCGTGAAGGCTATGAATTTGCCGTAAGCAAAGCAGAGGTTCTCTATCACACGGATGAGCGCGGCAAAAAGCTGGAGCCAATGGAGCGTGCATTTATCGATGTACCGGATGAATTCTCCGGAAGCGTCATCGAAAAGCTCAGCAACCGTAAAGGTGAGCTTCAAGGAATGGGTTCCATCGGCGGCGGATATACCAGACTGGAATTTATAATTCCATCCAGAGGTCTGATCGGCTATCGTGGAGAATTTATGACAGATACTAAGGGAAACGGTATTATCAATACAACATTCGAAGAGTATGGTCCATATAAGGGCGATATGAATTATAGAAAACAGGGATCCCTGATTGCTTTTGAGTCCGGCGAGACTGTTGCTTATGGTCTGTTTAACGCCCAGGATCGTGGTACTCTCTTTGTGGGACCCGGCGAGAAGGTTTACAGTGGTATGGTCATTGGACAAAATGGTAAAGCAGAGGATATTGAGTTAAACGTCTGCAAGACAAAGCATCTCACCAACACACGATCTTCTTCTGCAGATGATGCCTTAAAGCTTGTACCACCAAAGAAGCTGAGCCTGGAAGAGGCTCTGGAGTTCATTGATACCGATGAGCTTTTGGAGATCACTCCAACCAGCCTCCGTATCCGTAAGAAGATTCTGGATTCCACTCTTCGTTTCCGCAGCAAGAAAAATGCTCAGAACAACTAAACAGAACGGCTTAATTTCATATAAAATTCTTTGATCTGCTGCCATGACAGATGTTCCTGTTGTGGCAGCATTTCTATTCCCGCCATTGCCATATTCACCAGCAATTCTATGTCCTCTGCCGGGATCCAGAGCATCTCCTCCGGTCTGTCTTTTCTCCTCTCAAGTATTTGTTCCAGCTTTTTCGCCGTCTTTGTCTCTGTCAATAGATCCACATAACGTACCGCCAGTAATATTCCCATCCACAATGGCATTCCATAGCGCAGCCATAATGGTTCTGCCAGCTCCTCCCACAGATAACGGCTGTCTCTTCTCTCCTCTCTGCTTCCCGGCACGCATTTTTTAAGCTCCGTCACATTCCGGGATAACGCCGTGAAGATTCTCTTCTGCTCCATTCCATGCACAGGCGGTATCACAACCAGATCTTCCTCCTGCCATCCGGCTCTTCCCAGATATAATGTCACACCGTCACGGTCACGAATCCACAAAAGTTCCCTTTTTATCATCTGTTCCCACATGATCTCTGTCGAAAGGAATACCACCGGAGGTCTTTTTTCATATTCCCCGGTGCCGTAAATATCCTGATTTCTATTCCAGCAGACCTCCTGCAGCATCCGGATATTTCCAATGGCAATCACATATTCTGGTTTGATCTGCCGCAGCCGTTCCGCCACATTCCCATTTTTCTGCCACGGGATACGATCTACCTGACAATATAGACGCAATTCTGTCAAAAACTTCTGATGCCAGGCTTCCGTGAAATATATGTCATTGCAGTACAAAAGGACAGCCATATGGCTGCCCTTTCTTTCAAGAACCCACGATTTCCAGTTTTTTACAAATGCTTCCGTGGTGATGATCTTCATTCCTTATCTCCCTCATCCGTTTTATCCGCCGGTGTCTGCGTCGGAGCTTCTGTTGCCCCGGGTTTCTCCGTTGCGCTGCTGTCTGACTTGTCTTCAGCATTATCATCCTTTTCAATCTTTACCGTCACATACTCCGTCTTTACAATCGCACTGCTATCCCTCAGATCCAGATGAACCTTCAGACGGTGCTTTCCACGACGCAGTCCTTCGCAATCGACATAGGCACTGTAATCATCCACAGTAATCTCATCCAGAACAGAAGAGATTCCCTGGATCGTTATGCTGACCACATCTCTGTCCCCAACAATACGTGCTGCCAGATGATCCGACAGGGAAGCAAATTTAATATCCTTCACCGGAATGGATATTTTTTTGCTCATCAGCTTTTCAATGCCGATCCGCAGAGACACCTGTGCATAATCGACCAGCACAGACACACCATCCGGCAGGTAATCCTGAATGCTGATATTTTGTTCCACAGAACCTGTGGTACTCTGCATTCCGGTAATATCCACCGGCACATTGACCTCGCTGATATTGGCAAGATCCTTTTTACCACCTGCCACCTGTATGGTCTCCGGCTGGCACTCCGCATCCACAAACTCATATCCCGATGCCGGTTTTCCAGTTATCTTTATATTGACAGGTATTGTCTTGGTCTTTAATACCTGGACATTCACCCGGACCTTACGCACTCCATAATTCAAGGTACTGGACTCGATCACCTTTCCATCTGCATCATATGCAACCGGGGTAACCCTCTTTTTTAAGTCCTCACCGATTCCGCTGACATTGACCGTTACACGAACAGAATCAATCTTGTCGATCACACCCTTACCACCTGTCACCTCCAGCATGTTGGGACTTGCCAGACATTCCCCCACACTGTATCCGGCCTGTGGCGTACCGTTCGTTACTACTGTAACCTTGATCTGTTTGCTGGCCTTATCCTCCAGAGAGACCTTCAACACACTATTACACTCCAATACCGGCTCGTCAGATACTGTTTTCTTTAATTCCGGCACAATGGCCACCGCATTAACTGCCGACAGATCAGAGAGATCCGCTGTAGCACGGATATCGTCTGCTTTCAGTCTGTCTACAATGCTTTTTTTGCCCTTTACCCGGACTTGTGCCGTGCTTCCCTCAATAATTTCATATACCTTATTGACAGAGGAAAGTGCATCCTCATTGATGGTTTCAACCTCTACATTAAAGATCCGTTCCTTATAAGGATCTTCAATATTTACGATTGCCACCCAGACCACAATCGCCGTAGCAAGGGCAAGCAGCTTAATTCCTATATTATTGATGATATATTTCTGTACAAAATCCTTATGTCCTGTATCCCCGGAATTGTTATGCCGTATGCTTTTCTCCTGCTTGTTATCCATATCTCTAACCATGCCTTTCCAACTGTGCGGTATCTGTCCTTCCGCCACAAAGCTACATGTATCATTCCCGCCGGTTACTCTGCCCTGCCGCTATCTGTACGGCGCAGCCCCTTCCAGCGTTTCTTTTCTGTATCATCTCCTGATTTCCCCTGCATTTCTGTCAGCTTCTTTCGCAGCAGATCTCCGTCAATATTCCGCAAAAGCTTTCCTCCCACTGCAACAGAAATCCTGCCTGTCTCCTCGGAAACAATGATCGTCAGGCTGTCCGTCACCTCGCTGATTCCCACACCGGCACGATGTCTGGTTCCAAGCTCCTTTGACAACCCCATATTGTCGGACAAAGGCAGATAACAGGTCGCCGACACGATCCTGTCCCCCCGAATGATCACGGCTCCATCGTGAAGAGGGGTATTATGCTCAAAAATATTAACCAGAAGCTGACTGCTAATGGTGGAATCCAGTTCAATTCCTGTCCTTTCGTATTCGGACAGATCAATGTCCTTTTCCATTATGATCAGGGCTCCCGTCTTCGCCTTGGCCATTTCTACCGTTGCCTTCACGATCTCATTAATACTGCGCTCTGAAAAACGCTCATTTTGATTTCGGGTATCATCAAATGGAATCAATGTAGAAACGATCTTTTTCTGTCCAAGTTCTTCCAACGCCCGGCGAAGCTCCGGCTGGAATACGATCATCAGTGCCGTAATACCAATGGAGATCGTCCTCTCAAAGATCCAGACAATAACATTCATCCGCAGAATGTATGCGATCACATAACACGCCAAAAGAACAATAATTCCCTTTAACAGCATCCATGCTCTTGTATTTTTAATCCACAATGCTACATGATAGATCACAAATGCCAGTATCACAATCTCCAAAATATCTATCACTGATACCTTTGGTAAATTGATCACATGTATATATTCCTTTAAGGATGCAACAATAGAGTTCATACTTCCTCCTAATCCCGTTTATCCTGTTATTTTTATTTTTCTTCACCTGATCCGGTCTTCGCCGTTTGTTCCGATCGGATCTGCCCGGACTCACTCTCTGCTTTCTTTGACGAAACGCCAAAACGTCCTTCTCCCAGCAAGTGGGCATTAAAGCGTTTGACTCTCTTTTCTCCTACTGCAATGTTCATTTTCGGCACAGCCTTGACATAATAGCAGTATTCATCATCTTCAAACTGAAGATACTCCACAGCCGAATAATTTAACACAAGTTGAAAGAACTGTATCAGCCACGCAAGTATTCCGCAGATGACAGATTGTACCAGAAGATATACGACATGTACCTGTATATTGAACGGAAAACTCAGCACCAGGATCAGCAGGATATTAACGATCACTCCCGCAACAATTGCTGTTTCATAGACATAATGAAACTCCTGGCTGCAGATCATATTTACGATAACCATCACGATGGCAAAAACCGCAATAACAAGATACATCTCTTTATTGGAAAATATCATCTGGAACGCCTGATTGAATAATACCATACTTTCCTCGGTAGCGGTACCGATCACCGTGGTAATACACTTGATCGTATAATAACAGACCACCCCGCAGCTCATAGGAATCACAGCCACCGGTGCACCGATCAGCCCCAGAAGGATCGGCACCAGATATGGCAGATGCAGTCCATATAAAATCGGAACTGCCAGGATCACATAACCGTGTTCCGGTAAAAAGCGCAGATAGATCAGATATGCGATCAGAAAGATCAGCAGAATGACTAATGCAAGGGAAACGGATACATAATACACATGAAAAACAGTATATGCGGCGGCAAGAAACAATAGCACCGACATCGGCAGCACCGTATTCACTACCGAAAACGCCACGATCACATACCATGATTTTAAAACCGGATTGTACCCCACCAGCTGATTGATCGAAAAAAATGTAATAAAAGAAAGGAGAAATCGAAAAAGCGCATTCACTATCCGGGCGTGATCCTGATAAAACCGGATCAGCCGTTCTCTAATCACCAATAAATGCGTCATTCTCCGCTTACCTCCCTGCTCTGTTCATAAAATAATTCCATTTTTTTAAGCTCTGCCAGATATGCTCTGCGTTTATTCTGAATGCGATGGTATTTGGCCGAATAAATAATTACCGTAAAAAAGGCACAGCCTAACATGATCAACAGATAAACAGCAAGTGCTCCCGCTGCAAGACTGCCTATTTCAGGTAATCTGACTTTAGATAAAAGATATTCAAAATGGTACAATGCAATCAAAAACAACACCAGCACATATGCAACAGAATAGCTCCAAAGAGTCACCAGTAAATGAGAACGTATATAATCTATTCTGTAATAGCCTGCTTCCTTCAGCTCCGTGTGCAGCGGCTCCTGCTCATACCTTGCCAGATTTACCATAATCCGAAGCTTTTCCTCGTTTACCATACGAATCCCATTTCCCTTCATGATCACATTTTCAGAGACTTTAACCATATTTCATCATAACATGTAGATTTTCCGATTTCAACTCTTTCTTGTACAATTTAGATAAAAAAAGAAGGAAATTTTTTACATAAAATCACGTCTCCGGGTATGTCTGTTTCCATTGAAATATGATAAACTAATAACGATAATTTTGAAGGGAGCCCCAATCATGATCCAGAACAAGAAAATAGCAGCCGTTTGTGTTGCCGAAATGCAGAACGATGATATCCAAAGTATATTATACCCGTTAAACGAGGCACTCTCTGAAATCGGATGGCGTATGATCATTTTTGACAGCTGCACCGATTTCTTTCTCAAAAACGCTTTCGATGAAGGGGAAGCCCATTTGTTTCAATTATTAAATCACGATTATATCGATGCTGTTTTAATAATGTCAAGAACCATCAAAAACGACGAGATCCAGAATCAGATCATTAACCGCGCCAGACAGAATGGAACACCGGTTCTTCTGATCGACAGTGATACCCGGCCGGAGGGTACGATCCAGATCAGCTTTGATGAAAGTGATGCCTTCGAACGGCTGGTGCTTCATCTGGTGGAAGATCACCATTTTACCCGGATCAATTGTATTGCGGGCATCAAAGACAATCCAATCTCCGAGCACAGAGTACAGATCTTCCGGAAAATACTGGCAGATCATAACATTCCTTTTGATGAGAGCCAACTGGGCTATGGTAATTTTTATGCCCAGCCGACCCGGAAGGTAATGGAAACATTTCTTCAACAGGCGGAACTTCCGGAAGCCATTGTCTGTATTAACGACAGCATGGCCATCACCGTATGTGATATTTTATCTGAAAACAATATCGCCATTCCGGAGCAGGTCACCGTAACGGGATTTGATGGGATTGAGCAGGAGAAATGCAACTATCCCCGTATCACCACCTGCCGCAGGGATATGGATGCTTTTGCCAGATATGTGGGAGAGATCCTGGAACAGATCCTGCAGGCTTCCACCCACGAGACACACTATACCTTTCCATACACTTTTGATCCTTCCGAATCCTGTGGCTGCCGTCAGTGCAGGATGCTGAACATCAACCGTTCCATCAATACACTGTATGCCCAGATGAATGATTCCGTCAATTACAATCGTTCGATGAATAATATGAACGCCAAAATGACCAATCTGAAAAGCATCACTGATCTGCATACCATCTCACGTTACTATATCCCATTTGACGGATATATCTGCACCAATGCGGATTTTGATATACAGGATCATCTGGAACCTTCTGACGATTTGGTGTTTACCCCGGTCGTGGATGCCAAATTCTGTTTTGATGATCTGAATTATAATAAAAGTCTCCCAATCCAGTCGGGAGAACTGATTCCTGACTGGTCCGCCTTTTTTGCCCAGCCCGCTCCTCTTGTAATATCCTGTCTGCATCACCAGCAGGAGGTTTACGGATACACAGCAATCTTTGCCGACCGCAGCAGATATCAGGGATATGGCTATGGACTGCACCGTATGCAGCGTTTTGTTTCCAATCTGAACAACTGTATTGGAATGTATCTGCAAAAGAACAACCTGCAGGCATCCAACAAAAAGCTTCGTGATGTACAAAATAAAATTATCGTAAGCTTCGCGGATCTGGTGGAATCCCGTGATACCTGCACCGGACAACATATTAAACGGACCAGCGAATATCTCCGTATCCTTGTGCAGTACATGGCAACCATGCCAAAATATTCCGAGCTGCTGACCAAAAAATATCAGACGTTAATGTGTAAAGCAGCACCGCTGCATGACATTGGCAAGATCAAGGTATCCGATGTCATCCTGAATAAACCGGGGAGACTGGACAATGACGAGTTCGAAAAGATTAAGTGCCACGCCCTGGAAGGCAGTGAGATCATCCGGGATACCCTGACTAACATCGAGGATAATGATTATCTCCAGATTGCACACGATATGGCATTATTCCATCACGAGAAATGGGATGGCAGCGGTTATCCATGCCATCTGTGTGGCGAAGAGATTCCTCTGTGTGCCCGGATCATGGCAATCGTGGATGTCTTTGATGCCCTCACAAGCAAGCGGATCTACAAGGAAGCCTATTCTGCCGATCAGGCATTTCGTATTCTGGAGGAATCCAGCGGCTCCCATTTTGATCCGGAGGTGCTTGCAGCATTCCTGACGATCCGGCCGGAGATAGAAAAGGCATTATATAATAACCACAAGGCTCAGGTATAGCCATTGCAAATAAATCCATAATCCAAAAGACTGAGACAGTCCCGGTGAACTTTCATTCACTCTGCAACTCTCTCAGCCTTTATTCATTCACATTTTATTGTATATATTCCAGAATTCTTTTTTTATATTCCAAAAATTCCGGAGAGATCTTAAACTCCTCTGCTCCCGGCTTCTTTCCTGACACTGTGATCTCATCCTGTATCACAGCCGGTGTCCCTCCCAGAATATAGATCCGGTCAGACAATATAATTGCCTCATCCATATCATGGGTAATGAACAGCGTTGACATATGGATTTCTTCCATAATTGATAAATACCACTGGTGCATTTTCCCCTTGGTAATAGTATCCAGTGCACTAAAGGGCTCATCCAGCAGCGCAACCTCCTGTGAAAACAGATACGTCCGCAACAACGCGGCTCTCTGACGCATGCCTCCCGACAGCTGAGCCGGATATTTCTTTTCATATCCGGAAAGACCAAACTCCTCAAAATAAGCTGCTGCTTTCTCTCTCGCTGTTCTTATGCGTCTCCAGGGTCCAATCTTCCCCTCCCCTGACGTTTTTTTGATTATCAACGGAAGTGCCACATTATCCAAAACAGTTTTGTACGGAAGCATCATATCCTTCTGCAGCATATAGCTAATCTTCCCCGGCTTTCCAGTCACATCCTCTCCGTCCAGAAGCACTCTGCCCTCATCGGGCATCAACAGCCCCGAAATAATGTGGAACAATGTACTTTTTCCAACTCCGCTGGCACCCAGAATACAGACGATCTCTCCTTCCTCCAGCGTCAATGAAACGGATTCCAGTACTTTTTTGTCTCCAAAAGATTTCGACACATTTTCCACAACAAGCCTCATCTTACTTCTACATCCCTTTCCCAGCCCGCATATAGGGGGCTGCAGACACAAAATTGCCGGCTACTTCAAATAATCCATAGTAAATCCGGCATTTTCATCCAATGCATTATCCACCAGCTTATTTTCATTGAGCCACTGATAAAAACCATTCCAGCGGTTCGCATCGATCTCGCCCCACTGTGCCGCATCGGCAATATACTGTTTACTCAGATATTCCTGACTTTTCTGTACCAGCTTCTCATCCAGCTCCGGTACTGCCTTCAGCAAAATATCTGCTGCATCTGACGGATTCCCGGCCGCATATTCATACCCCTTTTTGACCGCAGATAAAAATGCCTTTGTGGTATCCGGATTTTTCTTCATATAATCATTGTTGCCAATGATCACCGGACTATAATAATCGAAGGTTGGATTCATATCCGCAAATGGCAGGAAATTTGTGGAAAGACCTTCCATATCGCATTTCACACCATCCCAGCCGTAATAGATCCACACCGATTCAATATCCGCATGAAGTGCCGCTACAATATCCTCAACATAAGTGGAGATTAATTTCACCCTGCTGAAATCTCCCCCATCCTTTTCTACCACATTTTTCAGAACCGCCTGTTCAATCGGAGAATCCCACGTTGCATAGGAATGCCCCTCCAGCTTCCCCGGACTGTCAATCCCCTTCTTTTTTAATGAGATCAATCCGGAAGTATTATGCTGTAAAATTGCAGCCACCGCAGTCACCGGCAATGGACTGTCACTGCTGAAAGCTGCAGCGAGAGTATCCTGAAAATCAATTCCAAACTCCGCTCCACCGGATGCCACAAGATCCGTTGCTCCATTATCCGGCGGCTGTATTACCGATACATCCAGTCCGGCCTCTTTAAAATATCCCTTTTCCTGTGCTACATAAATACCTGTGTGATTGGTATTGGGAGTCCAGTCCAGGACCATAGTTATCTTCTTTGAATTCTTTGTTGATTTTTCGGCTGTTGCATCAGAATTTCTCTCTGTAGCGGTATTTCCGCAGGCACAAAGAGAAAAGGCCATACATGCTGACAACATGACCGCCATAAACTTTTTCATTTATATTCCTCCATTTTCGTTTTTGATCTGTCATCCCTTTTCCAGGGCATCACAAAATACTGAACTACATCCACAAGCTTCATCAACAGGATACTGATAGCCGTGATCAAAAAGATGACTGCAAACATTCTGTCATAGGCATAAGACTTTTTTACCCTTGTCATATAGACACCGAGACCGGAAAAACCGCCCAGCCATTCCGCCACTACTGCCCCCACCACAGCATAGGAAACAGACATTCTCAGACCGGCAAAAAAATGCCCCAGTCCGGATGGCAGCATAATATGGAAAAATATCTGTGTTTTGGATGCTCCCATCGCCTGCAGCAGACGTACCGCATCAGGATCTGCCTCCTTAAAGCCATCTAACAATCCCACAGTGATCGGGAAAAATGTCATGATCACAACCAGAGTAATTTTTGGCGCTGTGTTATATCCCAGCCACAGCACCAGAAGTGGTGCGATTGCCAGCGTCGGGATCGTCTGTGTGATCACCAGGATCGGATAAAATGCCCGATAAAGCGCGTGAAACCGCTGCATCAAAAATGCCACAACAAATCCCATGACAATTCCTATCCCCAGCCCGGCAAACGCCTCAAAAAGCGTGGTCCACATATGCCCCGCCATCAATGGAAAATCCTTTACAAATGCCTGAACCACCTGCCACGGCGACGGAAGCATATATCCCGGAAGTACCCCCGCCAGACATAATACCTGCCAGATGATCAGCAGCAGAATCACTGCTGATGCCGGAATTAGTGCATTAGTGATGCTTTGTAACTTTCTTTTCAATACTCAGTACCTCACCCTCCGGTTTGTATACAATTTTGACATAAGTAGATATCTGATCACATCCACCGGCTGCAATCGCAACCTTCTGACATCCCGCTACGATCTCCATGAGCTGATCATAATCTCCTTCTATAGTTGTCTCAAAAGGACCCACAGATGTGGAAAGCCCAAAGCTTTTAATATAAGCGATCACCTCATCTACAATACGGATCACTTCCTCATCATCTGTTACATTTGGTAATACCTGAATTGCTACACTTGCGTTCATGATTTTTTTCCTTTCATAATATGTCATGGAATACATTTTCTATAAATTTCTTCCAGAATTTCTGCTAAAATTATACACATAATTAAAACTTTGTCAATGACCTGCTGCCATCCACACTCTTGTTGAAAAAATAAGCCGTCTAATTGCTTAACTCCAGCAGCTCCGCATAACCAAACATCTCTTCCTGTTGATAGCAGGCACATAACACCGCATCCAGCTCATAGTTTTGATTCAGGCGGCCCATATTACACGCCGCAAGGGTAGAATCCGCCAGCACCTTAAACATCTCCAATGCATCCTTCTGCTTGTAAGCAGACATATCCTGGCCAATCGTATCCAGATATCTGTGCTGTGCCACATACATAATTAACGGCAGAATATCCTCTCGCTGTATCTGAAGACAACGACGTTTATTTTCCCGCCGGTATTGTGTAAGCCACCTCTTTGCCTCCCCTGCCGTACGAAGCTCCTGCGGTCTCCGTCCATATTCCCGCTGCAGCTGTATGATCCACTCCGGACACTTATCTTCATCAGCCAGCTTAGAAAGAGTCAGTTCTGCCTGTCGGGTCCGAAAAAAGCGTTCTTTATGAAGCGGCACATTTAAAAGATCCGACAAATGCTTCTCCGTCATGGAATTCACCGACTGAAACTCCGGAGCCTCCTCAGCTCCCTCTCCCTCAGTCTGAAACACCTCAGACAAAAGTCTGGCATTGGATTCCTTCTCCGTATATGCTAGGGAACAAAGCTCGGTAATACTCGCCTTTAAGCCATCCGACAGGTTTCTTTTCTTTCCCTTGGACTGCGCATTCACATACTTACGGACATTCTTCTGATAATGCTGTGGATTTAGCAGTCTTCTCTGACACCATACTGCATAATCTGTTTCCGATAACAGACGTTCCAGTTCCTCCTGGGCATCCTTTTTGGCGTACTGCAAAATAAGCTTTTTGTATTTTCGGAAATAATCCAGTGTTGTCTTGCTGTAGCCTTTAAAACTGGCTGCATTCTCCATCATCCATTCCCGGAATTCTTCCCAGGGCAGATTTTTTCTCCCTTGAAATTCTCCCATCAATGTCTGTGTACCGCAGGTTTGTTCAAATGTCATAACATGGCTTAATCTCTCTTCGAAATCCCGGATCATCTCCTGACATTCCTGATAATTCTTTTTATTTTCGAGACCATAAACCAATATCACTTCCCGGTAATCGTTTACCTGAAATGCCGGCTCATGGATTCCATAAACAAGATATTCCTGACAATCCTCCATAGACAGTCCCATAGCCATACAGATCTGATATACCTGCTCCCGGTCCGGTACTGCCGTACCGCCAATTCCAAACCATTTTCGTATGGTTGGAAGCGTTGCAAAATCTTCTTTGCCGGTCCGGGTCCGAAACGCCCGGTATGCACTTTTGCGCATATCGTCTGTAATTTCACCACCCCCCGCAATATTGAGCTTTTCCATAATAAAGTCCGTAAAATCCTGAAACTGCTTCTCTCGTTTTATATTTAATAAAGCCATGGTAAATGTTTTTCTATGCGTTCCCATTGTTTTCTCCTATTATTTATATTGTTTTATCTTTACGGAATCGCTCCCTCAAACTCGATACCGCTCTTTCCCGTCTGCTTTTTGGATGAGGTCGTAGTATTTTTACGGGGTGCTGCCTGTGTCGGGGCACTTGTTCTTATCTGTGCCGGAGCTTTGGTCTTTGCCGACACGGAAACCTTCTTTTTACCTTTGCTGACAGTAAATACTATTTTCTGATACGTTCCCTCAGAATATTTCGTCCCTTTTGCAATACTCTGCGAAATGATTTTTCCCTTTTTCACCTTATCGCTGTATTTATAGATCCATTGGATCGAAATTGATTTGTCCTGCCGTTTCAGCTTCCCGGCGGCCGCTTTCTTTTTCATTCCGGTAAAGCTGGCCATTTTATATTCCTGAATGCCAGTGGTAAAAGGAACCGCTGTAACAGACGCTTCTGCCGTCTGTACCACAGCCGGTGAAGCTGCCGGCATTGTTTCGGCACTGCGTCCCCCTAAACCTTGAAAACCCGCCACCACAGCCAGAATCACGATGCCTGCAGCGACTCCGGCCACCTTCCAGTAACGGCCAAAGAGAAATCGTTCTTCTTCCTCCTGATACAACCCCCGATATAATTCACCCATGGTCTGATAACGGTGATGAAAATCCACAGTAAGCCCCTTCATCAACGCTTTCTTCTGTGGCAGGCCCAATGACAGCTCCGACATATCCATCAGAGATGGCATATCATCCTCCAGCATTCTCTGAATGGATTCATCCGGAGTTTTTCCGGTCAATGCGTAATAAACCGTTGCACATAGTGCATACACGTCCGTCCAGGCTCCCTGCCTGCCTCTGGTCCGGTACTGTTCCTCCGGTGAAAATCCCCGCTTAAACACCACAGTCATGCTTCTGGTCATATTGATATTTTCTCTGCGGGCTGCTCCAAAATCAATCAGAACAAGACGTTCATCCCGTGTCAGCAGAATATTGTCCGGACTGATATCCCTGTGTAAAACCCCGGTCTGATGAACCTTCATCAGGGAACAGATCACCGGCTCCAGCATATTTAAGAGCTTCTCTCCTTCAATCGGACCGTTTTTTTCTACATATTCCTTGACACTGACGCCATCCACATACCCCATAATGATATACGCCGTATTATTCTCATAAAAAAAATCCCTTACGGATACAATACCATCCAGATCATAAAATGCAGACAAACTCTTGGCCTCTCCAAGATATTTTTCCAGACTTTCCTGATATTTCTGCTTTTCTGCCTTCTCGTAGATGTATACATTGCGATCTCCGTCTTCACTGACATGTCTGCTGACGAGACTGGCCGGAAAATATTCTTTGATCGCCACTACAGTATCCAGCAGACAATCCCATGCAATATAGCTGATACCAAAGCTCCCCTCTCCCAGTACACGTCCAAGCATATATCGATCCTTCAGATATGTACCCGGCCGCAGACAGCGCGGGATCGGCTCATAACCAGCCTGTAAAAATCCACAATGTGGACATTTTCCATCTACATCCAGCAGCTTCATACAGCCTATACAGCGTTCTCTCCCATTTACTTTCATAATCCACCAACTTCAGTTTTATCTCTTGTCATTTTTTGACATTTATTATTATAATACAAGCAAGGTTATAAAATCTTTCCGTTTTTTTCACTTTTTCCTGTGATGAACCCTTTCCCAGATAACGTGACGCATCACCATCCCGAAGCTCCAGTGCCTCAAATTCTCCTGTTGATGCACCACTTTGGGCTGTTCCCCTTGCTACGGTACCGTCCACCAGATACACCTCTACCGTAGGATTTCCTCTGAATTGTAATAAAAAAACTCCTATTGATAATAGTTTGATTTTTACCAACAGGAGTTCGTGTTTTTATTTCAATAAATTATCATCTACAAAATAGTCAATCCGCATTGCATGACGTACATCTGCAAGCGTCTGTGCTGCAACCGCCTCTGCCTTTTTACTTCCCTCTTTGAGGATATCATAAACATCCGGCAGACGTTTTTCCCACATCTGGCGGCGTTCACGGATTGGTGCCAGCTCTGTCTGCATCACATTATTCAAGAATTTCTTGACCTTAACATCTCCCAGACCACCACGGCTGTAGTGTTCCTTCAACTCATCAAGGCTCTTATAATCCGGAAGGAATTCCTCAAAATACTCCGGCTTGCAAAATGCATCCAGATAAGTAAATACTGTATTGCCTTCAATCTGACCCGGATCCTCCACACGGATATGATTTGGATCGGTATACATGGACATTACCTTTTTCTTGATTTCCTCCGGCTCCTCCGACAGATAAATACAATTGCCGAGAGATTTGCTCATCTTTGCCTTGCCATCAATACCCGGCAGACGCAGGCAGGCGGAATTGTCCGGAAGAACAATCTTCGGATCGGTAAGCGTTTCACCATACACAGAATTAAACTTGTGCACGATCTCCTTACACTGCTCAATCATCGGCATCTGATCCTCTCCTGCCGGAACAACCGTTGCACGGAATGCTGTAATATCTGCAGCCTGACTGATCGGATAACAGAAAAATCCTACCGGAATACTTGCCTCAAAATTTCTGAATTTAATCTCCGCCTTTACCGTTGGATTTCTCTGTACTCTCGCCACTGTTACCAGATTCATATAATAAAAGGTCAGCTCGGTCAGTTCCGGTACCATCGACTGAATAAAGATCGTTGACTTCTCCGGATCCAGTCCACATGCCAGATAGTCCAGCGCAACCTGCATAATATTGCTCCGCACCTTTTCCGGATGCTCTGCATTGTCGGTAAGTGCCTGTGCGTCTGCGATCATGATATAAATCTCATCAAAGTCTCCTGAATTCTGTAATCGTACACGCTCCTTCAGGGAACCTACATAATGTCCTACATGAAGACGCCCCGTCGGACGGTCTCCGGTCAAAATAACCTGTTTCATATTGTCTTGTCTCCTCCATTCCAAAGCACCTACGGTCATCCAAATACCTTCGGCTGCCGTTCATCCCTTTTCATCTTTCTCCATCTGAAATGTGCTTTCTCTCCATTATATATGGAAATGAAGGATGTGTCAAAAATCTCCTAAAACTTCAGCTTCATGGTTTTCTTCTGATATCCGGTTTTAGCAGTAAATAATTTTTTATACTGCTTCCGGCAGGAGGATGGCAGGATAAATACTGCTTTCTTGTTAATTCCCTGAAAGGCATTTCTGCCAATCTTTTGAAGCTTCTTTGATTCTATTCGGAGCTTTTTGAGATTTTTACAGCCGGCAAATGCCTTCTGATCCACGGCAACAACCTCATAGGAAATCTCCTTCCCGTCACGATATCCCCTGACAGATGCCGGAATCACTGCTGATTTTGCATTTTTATTACAAAATCTTACCAACACTGCTGTTTTCTTTTTTTCGCTGAGAATGCGATAGACTGCTTTGGAATTTTTAGCCAAAGTTCCCTTTCCTGAGGCCTGTACTTCTCCAACCGGCACATCTCCCGCAGAAGCAGAAGCCGTTGGTGCTGCTGCCACATTTGACGGAACCGGTGTGACAACTGACGGAACCGGTGTGACAACCGGTGTTTCTGTTCCCTGAGGCTGGGTTGGAACCGGTGTTGCAGAAAGATCCGGTATCTGAACCTCTTCCTCTCCACTTGGAACCGGTGTTTCCGTCGGCAAAACTGCCGGATTATCATTCCGGTCATCTTTCCAGTTCCCGGATACCGTATTTTCATCCTCCAGTCCGCAGATCTTGCCTAAGACACCTACCATGTCTACAGAAAACGTACCCTCCACCAAGGTAAAGGTCACCGTATGCTTTTGGTATTCCAGACCGGTCATGGCACAGGTCATATTCATATTACCTACCTTCTGTAATTTCTGATCCTCTTCCACAACATTCCCATCTACCGTAACGCTGACTTTTCCATCCTGGTTCAGTCCTGACAGAATCTCAAGACCTGTTCCTGTAAAACTATACGTCACAGAAGCTCCTTTTTCGCTTGTCTCAGAAAGACTTCTCTGATAAACATACATCCCCTGCCCATTTGCATGACTCCAGTTTCCATCATAAACCAGCTTTTCTTTTTTCTCAGAAGTCAGATCATATGTCTCCATATTGTCTAACAATTCTGTATAATACGGAACAAAGCCTTTGAGCTTCATCACCTTAAGATTGTCAAACTCCGTATGAGTATAAGAGGATCCCAGACCGATTCTGCCGGAGGTAATCGGATGTTCGTCCGTATATTCTGCCACCTGATGATTATTGATATATGCGCGGATCACATTTCCTGCTCCCTGCAGCTTCAGATTATTCCACACATTTATCCCCTTCTGAAACTTCTCCGTATCCGAAGCATTTCCTGACAGAACCTCTGTCTCCTTCCGATAAAGCTTCCAGCTTCCATCTGCGCTGACACGGAAGGTATAGCCTGCACTATCCTCCAGATTCTGTGAACCACCGGTCTGGCGGATAGCAACCGAACCATATGCTTTCTCTGCATTATTTTCAAACAATACATCCACAGATGCCGTATAATTACACCACCGGAAATCTCCTAACAGGGTAACCGCATCCCCGTCGTTCCAGCTATTCCCCTTACCATTCTCAGACTCATCAAGCTGCTGTCTGAGCACCCGGTTACCATCCGGCGTTTTATAAGCCTCAAAAGCCCCATTGATCGTATTGGTATAACGGGCCATTGCGCCACTGTCACCACCACGGGACTGAATATAATCCTCTTTCTCTCCGGTCAGGCCTCCCTTTCCATCCAGAATATCTACTGTTTTATTTGTATATTCAAAGTCATCCGCATAAAGAATACCATTTTCCGTATCCTGTCTGTCACCTGTCTCATCGGTATCAAGAACTGTTCTCTCTCCCTCCACCGGCAATATCTGCGTATGCTCCTCATCCTTTTCCACATCCATTGTGGTCACAGTTACAACTGAATACGGCTTCACCTTGACTGTGTAGGTTCCATCCTGACCGGCAGATACCCCGCCAAGACATTTCATATAGTTTTCGTTAAAGCTCCCTTCCTCTGCTGCCCTGGTCTCCCATACATACAGCTTCTGATCCTTCGGCAGCTTCATGTTCTTTACCTGAATGTCATAGGACATCGGATATTCACTGTCATTCACGATCAAAGAAGAAAAGGCATCCTTCGATGGTGCTGCCAGCGTCATATAATTTTCTCCACCTGCCCTTCCGTTAACCGGATTTGTTCCGGAAGCCGTGGATTTACTTGCCGATGGAACCGCTCTCCAGATTCCTGCTGTGTTATCCTCATTTTCCCAGCCCGTCACAGCAAATTTACTCAGATGCGCCAAAACAAGAAGACCGGCATCATAGTGAATCCATCCTGACCATGGATCTCTGGCACTCGCCAGCTCTTTAAAAGAAAATTGTCCGCCCTCATAAAAGGAACCGATTGCCGGCTGATAGATCACATGGGTTCTCCTTGACAGCACAAAACCTTTAATGAATGTGTTGCCCATTTCCAGTGCACTTCCCGTTCCTCCCAGTCCGGTTCCCTCCTCTTCGGGATCCTTGACATTATTGGATGGACGGAATGCAGAATTGGAGAAGACGGCCTGCGCCTCGCTGTTCCATACCTCTTTATCTTCTTCCTCTGCCAGCCATTTCATTCCACCATTTTTATCATCGTTGGTAGTATAATGATACCCCACCACATCAACGGCATTATAAAAGCTGCTGTCTGTTTTCATTGTCTCCGCAATATTTTTTGAAATACTTGTCGCCTCATCCGAAACAATGATCTTTATCTTTTGGAACAGTGCTCTCTCCTCCGGATCCGATATGGTATTCTTATTTTCTCCGTGAATCCAGGCTGCGAATTTTTTGGTATAATCCACATCCGTCTTTTTATTCCAGCCTTCATTCACATTCGGATTAATATAATCCACCATATAACCATACTGACGGTATGCTGCCAGAATCGCTGCTTTATACCATTTATACACATCCTCAATGGATGACACCCATTCCGGGGCATTCCATCTCAGGATACTCACCTTAATATCCGGGTTAATCTTCTTTGCATCCGCTGCCAGCTGCCAGCCCGGATTTCGCAGAATATTGGTCATCTCATAACGGCTTCTTTTGGTGGATGCCTCTGTACCGGTAGAATTATTACGGTCATTTCCCATTTCCAGCTTAACATGGGTCATAATAGGATGTTCTCCTCCAAACAGATACTGCAGCAATCTGGCATACGCCTCCGGATTCTGCGATTTGTAATCCATCAGAAGATCGCTGGTCGAATTCGCACTCAGCAGACCAAATCCTTTGTAGGTCAGACCGTGGACATTGTCTGTCCGGATATCATCGCCGTTCAAAACAATAGATCCTGTTTTTTCTGCAGCAGCATTCTTATTGTTTACCATGCAGACCTCCTTATTTTCCATAGCTGTCTGTACCTTGGCACAGACATGCCTAGGTACCGGCAGACTGCTCACAAGCATGGAAAGACTTATGATTCCAACCCCAATTTTACGAAACAGTGTTCCTTTCATGTTACATCCTCCTTTTCACAATTTTTTCCTTCGATATATATCAATCTTACATACATTTGATATTCAGTACAATTAATGATATTATCAGAATTGAACAAAATGAACATTCTTTTAGGAGGAAACAATTATGTGGTTTATCTGCTATCCTGATATCACACCGGTAGAGCACTTACCTTTTTATACGATCAGCGTGGGAATGCATCTCTGGCAATATCCTACGCCCCGGGAAAATGGATATCCCTACCCCCAGTTTTTATACAGTAATAAAGGAAAAGGAAAACTTATTACAGAGGGAAAAACCTGGAGCATTCCGGAACACTCCATTGTTTTTCTTCCGGCAAATGTGCCTCATTATTACGAGGCTGTCACAAAAGATATCTGGGATGTCCGCTGGTTTGTCCCCTTCGGAGACGGTACACTTGCACTTTTAAAAGAGTTTGGCTTTGACCGATGCCGGATTTTTCCTATCACTAATCTGGGAGCCCTTGATGAGATACACAACAAGATCCATATGGCATTCCAGATCAATACGAAAGAGAGCATCTTTTTCTCTGCTTCCTATACCTATGAATTTATATTTGAATTTTACCGCCAATATAAGAAACATTCCTCACCGAAATCGGCACAATACCGCCGCAGACTGACACCACTGATTGAATATATTGAACATCATTTTACCTCAGAGATCACACAGTCTATGCTCTGCGAGCAGCTTCACGTCTCGCCGCAGCATCTGTGCCGTATGTTCCGGGAATGCTTAAACACCCGTCCTATGGCATTTGTAACCCAGGTACGCCTCCGCCACGCCTGCGAACTTCTGGCTCATTCTTCCCTGACTGTATCTGAGATCAGCGAGCATGTGGGATTTCATAATCTGAACTATTTCTGTAAAGAATTTAAACGATACACAGGTTCCACACCCACCAGTTACCGCAACACCACCAGGGAATCCTAATGAACAATATCATCCTCCGGCATATGCCATACCGGATCATTTCAGATCCAGAAAGGAAATAACCTTATGAAAAATATGATACATCCTATCTTTGGCAGTCTTTCCGAAGAAGAACTGGAAGCTTTAAAAATGCATACACAGATCCACGAAAAAAATATCAAAAAAAATACCATAATTTTTCATTTCGGAGATCTTGTCACCGAGACAGGTATCGTCCTTTCCGGCAGTGTTCACATTGAAACCACGGATTTCTGGGGAAATACCAGTCTTTTGAGTAATGTGGAGGCCGGCGGAGTTTTTGCCGAAACCTATTCCCTCTGTCATGAGCCTATGATGGTGGATGTGGCAGCGGCCAGCGACTGCCGTATTCTTTTTATGGATATGGAGTTTCTCCATGATCCCACTCTGTCCGAATATTCCTGGCATCAAAAAATGCTGAGCAATATGCTCAGCATTTCGATACGAAAAAATCTTACCCTCTCCCACCGCATTTTTTGTACCAGTCCGAAAACCATACGGGAGCGGCTACTGACTTACCTTTCCTCCCAAGCCGGAAAGACCGGCAGCTCCAGTTTCCAGATTCCGTTTAACCGCCAGCAGATGGCCGATTATCTGAATCTGGACCGAAGTGCCCTCTCCAAAGAGCTTGGAAAAATGCGGGATGAAGGACTCATTACATTTCACAAAAATCAGTTTACTCTGCTGCATCCTGCTTTGAATGAATCTCACTAAGCTTTCTAAAACAGCTGAATGCCACAAGGACACCAAGTACCATTAACAGGATTGCTACGATAAGCTGAAGACCATCTACCAGGAAGGTTGCCTGACCGGCAGAGATATTGGCTACCAGAGCAATGGTCTTCTGAACCAGTGCGGTAAAGGTAACGACAAGCATTACAAACATTGGAACATAAAGTGTCCAGCCTGTTCTTCCTGTCGTCTTTAAGAATACGGAAAGCGCGATCAGTACCAGTGCGGCAAGAAGCTGGTTTGCAGAACCAAACAGCGGCCATACGTTGTTGTAACCACCCAGTGTCAGCAGATAACCAAAGAATAATGTTACAACTGTTGCAAAATATTTATTGGTCAAAACCTTCTGTGCCGGAGTCATCTTTGCGGTATCTGTAGTATCTCCAAGGAACAGCTCCTGGAAGGACATTCTGCCGATACGGGCAACAGAGTCCAGAGAAGTCAGTGCCAGAGCAGAGACACACATTGTCATAAATACAGTTGCAAGCTGTACCGGTACTCCCATTTTCTCAAGGAAGCCTGCAACACCGGCTGAGAAAATTGCAAATGGTGTACCATCCGGCTTTGTACCATTGACAGCAACGGCACCTACAACAACCAGGGCTACAACACCCAGAAGAGATTCCACGACCATAGCACCATAACCGATCATTGGCATATCCTTTTCATTGCTGACTGTCTTTGATGATGTACCGGAAGAAACAAGGCTGTGGAAACCGGATACTGCACCACAGGCGATAGTTACAAACAGTGTTGGGAAAAGACTGCTCCCGCCAACATTAAATCCATTGTATGCATTCAGCTTCATGGTTGGATGTGCAAAAAGAACACCAACAACTGCACCGATGATCATACCTAACAGCATAAAGGTTGTCATATAATCTCTAGGCTGCATCAAAAGCCACATTGGCATAACGGATGCTAAGAACAGATAAATCATGATGATATAGATCCATGCTGACTTTGTCTGATAGATTGGAAGGTGCATACCGATTGCAAACATAACAACCAGAAGGGCGATCGCTATGATTGCTTTCACAATCTCGTTCATCTTTCCAACCTTTTTCTGGATCAGTCCAAATACGACTGCCACCAGAATAAACAGCATAGAAATAGAAGCGGCTGCAGAGTTTGCATAAGCAACGGAGCTGTCCTCCAGTCCCTTACCAACGAAGGTACCTGCAACCATATCGGTAAATGCTGCGATTACCAGCAGAGTGAATAACCAGCAGAACAGCATAAACAGCTTTCTTCCTGCCTTACCAATATATTTCTCAATGATCATGCCCATAGACTTTCCTTCGTTCTTAACGGAAGCATACAGGGAACCGAAATCTTGAACAGCTCCGAAGAAAAGTCCACCGATGATCAGCCATAACAAAACCGGCACCCATCCAAATACAGATGCAAGAATCGGTCCCGTGACAGGGCCAGCTCCGGCGATGGATGAAAACTGATGGGAAAATACGGTAAATTTAGAAGATGGTACATAATCCTCTCCATCCTCAAACTGATAAGCCGGCGTCTTTGCCTTCTCGTCCAGCCCCCATTTTCTGGCAAGCCATCTTCCATAGAAAAGATAACCCGCACCAAGAGCAACAATACTGATCAATACGATTACTAATCCATTCATTTGAATTCCTCCTTTGATGTGTTCCTGTGCTGTCTGACCACGAAATTATTTAATTTAGAGTTAGTATTCCGTTTTCTCAAAATTAAAAAAGCTTCCGTCCCAAACAAAATGCTTCTAACATTTTATTTAAAGACGAAAGCTGATATTCTTCCGCGGTACCACTTTATTTGCCGCTTCACGCGACCTCTCTGCCTTATCTCCCGGCGCATCAGTCAATGATAGCCCCTCAATAAGCTTCTCTATAACGGGAGAATCCCGGTGACACCTACCGTCGCAAATCGCTCTGCCATTTCAGTGCACTTCTCACAGAGGATAGCTCTCTTATCTGCATACTGTCTCACACCTGCCGACAGCTCTCTGCAATGCGTTCCAATTAAGAAAACCCTGTTCTGTTCATCGAATTTGTTTTTGTTCGAAAAAAAAGATACCACTTTGTTTTTTTGTTGTCAAGAGTTTTTTTAATTCTAAAGATGAAATCTGTTCACGTTTCATTTATGCTAATGAAACTTTTTGTCATCCCGTTTATTTTATTGCATTCTTTTATTTATAATTTCATGGGCACATTTGTGGTTAAACTGCTTTGTATCTTATTCCTTGCCGTCCCAGCAGTAAGTACAAAGCTTGCAGCGGTCAATTTCCACTGCATCCAGCATATCGTCCAGACGATTAAAACGAAGTGATGTAAAGTTAAGTTCTTTGCGGATCTCCTCAACCATCTGCTCATACTTTGGAGACTCCGGATCGGTATATTCCTGCAGGATCTCGTCTGTCACCTCAGTGCCCTCCAGTCTCTCGATCACGCGTCTGGTGATGAGGTCCATCTCAGAGGAGGAACGGGAGAAATTCAGATATTTACATCCATATACCAGTGGCGGACATGCCGGACGGATATGTACCTCTTTTGCTCCACTCTGATACAAAAACTCTGTTGTCTCACGAAGCTGTGTGCCACGGACAATGGAATCATCAATCAGCAGCAGACTTTTGTCCTTGATCAGATCCTGTACTGCTAACAGCTTCATCTTGGCGATCAGATTACGACGGCTCTGGATCGTTGGCATAAAGGAACGTGGCCAGGTCGGTGTATATTTAATAAACGGTCTGGAAAACGGAATCCCGGAGGCATTGGCATAACCGATGGCATGCGCTACACCGGAGTCCGGAACACCCGCAACAATATCCGGCTTTACATTATCTCTGGCTGCCATTTTGGCTCCACAGTTGTAACGCATCCGCTCAACACTGATCCCCTCATAGGAGCTTGCCGGATAGCCGTAATATACCCAGAGGAAGGTACAGATCTTCATCTCCTTGCCGGGATGTACCAGTGTCAGACACTGCTCCGATGTTATAACATCAATCTCTCCCGGTCCCAGCTCCTTATAATCCTCATATCCGAGATTTTTGTATGCGAAACTCTCAAATGTCGCACAGAAGCCCTGCTCATTCTTTCCAATAATGATCGGTGTTCTGCCGTACTTATCTCTGGCTGCATAAATGCCTGCCGGTGTCATCAGCAAAAGAGACAGGGAACCATCTACCTGCTCCAGCGCATACCGGATTCCCTCGATCAGATTCTCCTTTTGGTTGATCAGTGCCGCCACAAGCTCTGTCGCATTGATATCTCCACCACTCATCTCCAGGAAATGAGCCTGTCCCTGCTCAAACAGGTTCTGTGTCAGTTCATTCTGATTATTGATCTTGCTGACTGTGGTAATTGCATAAGTACCATGATGGGAACGAATGATCAACGGCTGTGGCTCAAAATCCGAAATGCAGCCAATGCCCATCTCTCCCTTCATTTCCTGTACATCTTTGTCAAACTTTGTCCGGAATGGTGCATTCTCAATATTGTGGATTGAACGATTAAAGGTACCATCCTTATATACCGCCATTCCTCCTCGTCTTGTTCCCAGATGGGAATGATAGTCAATTCCAAAAAAAAGATCAAATACGCAGTCCTGCTTTGACGCTACTCCAAAAAATCCGCCCATGTCTCTCCTCTTTCCGTGCACTCATTTGTATAATATTTTATAAGATCTTTGCGTATGATTTTACGCATAAAACGTGCCGTTTCCATCTCATTATCCTGTCCACATTCGGTGCACCGGAATGCAGACATTTTCACGTTTTCCAGTTTCTTGCAAGTCTGTTTAATATTTTACCAAAACAAAGAAAGGTTTTCAACAGGAACTATATCGGTTATAATAAACCCATAACGCAGGAACGAATCCCTTATCAACAGGATAGTCCCCGAACAAGGAGGAGATATCTATGAAACAGAAGCAAAAAGATTTTTTTGGTAAATTAGCAATGGCAGTTACCGGAATGCTGATCTTTTCCGCCGGCATTAATTTCTTTATCGTTCCGGCAGACCTGTACAACGGCGGAATGCTCGGTATCAGCCAGCTGATCCGTACTCTTCTTGTAAAATATCTTCATGTGTTTTCCGGCACCACCGATATTGCCGGCATCATCAATATGCTGCTCAATATCCCGCTCTGCTTTATTGCATGGTATTATGTGAGCAAGTCCTTTTTTGCCCGTACCCTGATCTGTGTCATCAGCCAGACGATCTTCCTGAGCTTTCTGCCGATTCCCTCTACTCCATTAGTTGGAGACACCCTGACAGCCAGTATGATCGGCGGCATCATCGCCGGCTCCGGTATCGGTATTGCTCTGCGGGCAGGCGGCTCCAGCGGTGGTCTTGATATTATCGGAATGTACTTTACGAAGCATTTTAAAAATTTTAGTGTGGGACGCATTTCTCTTTGTGTCAATGCTGTCATTTATGCAATCTGTGCTGTCCTGTTTGGTGTACAGACCGCCATTTACTGTATTATTTACTCGGCAGTAAGCACGCTTATGACCGACAAAGCCCACACCCAGAATATTAATACCGAAGTTCTGATCTTTACCAAAAACAATCCGATAAAGATTATGGATTATATTGTAAATGCTTTTAACCGGGATGCGACCTGGTGGGAAGCAAGGGGCGGCTATACCGAGGGCAAAACCTTCATGGTGATGGCAATCCTGTCCAAATACGAATGTGCCCATCTGCGCCGGGAACTTCGCCAGATTGACGAACACGCATTTATCGTAGAAAAGGACGGCATTGGTATCGGCGGTAAATATGAAAAACATCTGTAAAAGAAAAAACATAAAAATAAAACGCAAATCAGAATAAAATAAAATATGCGAGAGGCTGGTAAAAAAGTGAAAAACGAAAGTAAAATGAAAAACGAAAAAAGGATCATGAACATTTCCCTGATCGGCAGTATTCTTTTTATGCTGTCCGAGGGAATCATGGCATATCTGACGAAATCCCATTCCCTGTTGATGGACTGCATCTTTGATGTGACGGATCTGATCATGATCGGTCCCTTTCTGCTGCTGGTCCCTCTTCTCTATAAACCCGTCACCGAAAAAAGACCTTATGGATTTTCCCAGGTGGAATCTCTTTTTGTAGTAATTAAATACTGTGTCCTGCTGGCAATCACTGTCCGGCTGGTCTGGGATAATGTTCTCGCCATCCTGCATGGCGGCAGGCAGGTTGATGGCGGCAGGATTGCCTTCTTTGAGCTCGCAGTCTGTCTGGGCTGCCTGATCATTTATCTGCTGCTTCACTATTTCAGCCGGCGTTATGCTTCCCTGACCATCAAGGCGGAAATATATATCTGGAAGCTGGATGTGATCTCCAGTCTCGGTGTTTCTATCGCCTTTTTTGTACAGATGATCCTTCACCGCACAGACTATGCCCGGCTCGCCGCATATATTGACCCGGTGGTTGCCATTATTATGGCCTGTCTTCTTCTGGTGGAACCGGTCAAAATGATCATCTCCAATCTCAAAAGTCTGGTGTTATTTGCACCGGAGGAGGAAATTATGGACACGATCCGCCATGTGGCAGAGCATCATATGGATAAAGTTCATTATGACATCGAATTTCTTGATGTGATCCAGACCGGCCGCAAAACCTGGGTGGAAATCTATATGACAAGCCACAACAATCTGATCAACACAAAGATCCTGCTGCAGCTTCGCAATGAAATCCGGGAGGAGTTAAGGAAGTCCTTTGATCAGGTCTATGTAGAGCTGATCCCAAGTCTGCCGGATTGATGGAATATAATCTGCTATTGTGTTATATTCCGGTTTACTTTTCCTGATAGCCATATTCTTTCAGATCGACTTTTCCATTTACCACCCGGATACCGTCTGCTTCCAGACGTTTCTCCTGTTCATCTGCCCCGCCAAATGCGAAAGCTCCCGATAATTCTCCCTTGGCATTGACTACCCGGTAGCATGGAATCCCTGCCGGATCGGGATTGTGATGAAGCGCATTTCCCACGGCACGACACATTCTCGGATTGCCCGCCATGGCTGCCACCTGACTGTATGTTGCTACCGTTCCCCTTGGTATCCATTTTACCGCCTCATAGATCCGTTTGGAAGGACTGTCTGACACCAGATCATAGCTTTCCCGGATCATCCGTTTGACGTCCTGATCCGGAATGCTCCCATCCAGTATAATCGTATTCCAATGCTCCTTGTTCTGATGCCAGCCCGGAATCACAGCATCATAAGCACTTCTCCAGAAATCTCTCCATTCCGGATCTGTCTTTACATTCAGGTTAATATATCCTTCCCTCTCATACGTCCACAAAAAAACTTTTTTGCTTTCCTTTACCCGGACAAGCTGCCAGTTATCATCATGAAAAGGTGCATTCTGATAAGTATCCGGCAGGGATAATCCATATTTCAATGCTTCTTCTCTTGTTTTCATCACACGAACCTCATTTCAATATTTATAGCTTTACAAATATAGCATTTTTTTATTGATCTGTTCAACATTCCAGCTGCTGTGCCGTATAAATAGACCGGTTTCCATTCACAAAATAGGCCACAGTGCACACCAGCACAAGCACCACTGCATTGTCCGTTCCAAACACCTCCAGACCGATCAGCACCGGTGCTATCAGCGTATTGGTTGCACTGCCAAAAACGGCCGCATATCCCAATGCAGCACATACCTCCGGCGGCAGCCCAAAAACTTTCCCAACAATTACGCCAAGCGAAGCTCCAATGGAAAAAAGCGGGGTCACCTCGCCTCCCTGAAATCCAATGGAAAGTGTCAAAATTGTCAATAATATTTTAAGCAGCCAGTCATATGCAAAGATTGTCTGCCCTTCAAATGCGGCTGCGATCAGATTAGTACCAAGACCACTGTATCTCCCCTGATAAAGAAGGGTTAAAATAATCGCCAGAGGAATTGACACCAGTCCGATCCGCGCATATGGATTTCGAAAAAAATGGCTCATTTTCTCTTTGGCATACTTTAATGATACGGCAAAAAATCGTCCTGTCAATCCAAAGATCACACCGAAAAGAATTACCGGACCAAGCACACAGGGCTGCGACATATTTAAGGCGGATTGAATCGGCACGGCAAACTTCGCAAGTCCCAGAAAATGCGAAGTATAAGAAGCGGTATAAGCTGCCACCAATGAATTCAAGAGTGCTCCATATTCCATTTTGCCTGCCGTGATCACTTCTATTGCAAAAAAGGCTGCTGCCAGAGGCGTCTGAAACAAACCGCCAAAGCCTGCTGCCATACCGGTGATCAGCATTCTCTTTTTATCACCGCACAGATGAAACCGCTGCTCGATCTGACTGGAAACAACGGCTCCAATTTGAACGGCTACTCCCTCTCTGCCGGCACTCCCCCCAAACAGATGAGTGATCCATGTTCCAACCAGCACAAGAGGTGCTAACAACATCGGAATTTCCTTTCGCTTTCCCTGTCCCATTTCAAGGACAAGTGTCATTCCCCTTGTGCTTATCTCACTGAAATGATGATACATCCATACGATCAGAAGTCCCGCTATCGGTAAAAACGGGATCAGGTATGTAAAATGTTCCGTCCGGAAATCCGAGATTGCCAAAAGTCCTCTTCCAAATACGGCATCAATCGCCCCAACGATCACTCCGATCAAAAGTGATGCTGCTATGGAACGTATGATATTTTTCCCTGTTTGATATGCCCGTAACAACATATAATTCCTCCTGTTTCCATGTGATTTTTCATACAAAAAAAGCCGGTAACCCCTGTGAAGCACAGAAGTCATCAGCTTATAAAGCGGTTTCGAATCAAATCGGGGGAGAACTTCATTCCCTTTTCTGCATCAAAGACTACCATAGATTGAATGGTGTGTCAAGAAAATGAAAAATCAGGTTACAAGGGGACTTGACATTTTCCGCAAAACAGTTTACTATATGCATAATTTAATAAATGTTTCATAATATTTAAGAGCGATGTGGTTCAAACGTCGCTCTTTTTGTATTTTGGATCTACTACATATTTAAGAAAGGCGAGGGCAGATGTATGGAAAGATTTGCAGAGATTATTTCAAAGGTGGATGATTTTGTCTGGGGACCGGTGATGCTGGTTCTCCTTGTGGGAACAGGAATTTTCCTGACCTTCCGGACACGTTTTTTAACATGGAGAAACTTAGGATACGCCTTAAAGAGCACCCTGAGCAAGGAGGCACGTACAAAAAGCCGTGGAGAAGGAGATGTTTCCCCGTTCTCTGCACTGACAACCGCATTGGCGGCAACGATCGGTACTGGAAATATTGTCGGTGTTGCGACCGCCATGGTTTCCGGCGGTCCCGGAGCCCTCGTATGGATGTGGATCTCCGCTGCATTCGGACTGACCTCCAAGTTCAGCGAATGTATGCTTGCCATCAAATACCGTGAAGTAAACGAAAAAGGCGAAATGAGCGGCGGCCCAATGTATACCATGAAAAAGGGTCTGAAAAACAAAACACTCGGAGCTGTTCTTGCATGGCTTTTTGCTTTATTTGCCGTGATCGCATCCTTTGGTATCGGAAATATGACACAGGGAAATTCCATTTCCGGAGCATTAAAGACCACATTTCATGTGCCGGTCGGGATTACAGGAATTGTCATCACAATTCTCTCCCTTCTGATCATTGTGGGTGGAATCAAATCAATCTCAAAAGTATCATCTGTTGTTGTTCCGGTCATGGCAATTTTCTATGTAATCTGTGGAATGATTGTGATCTTAGGTAATATTTCGAACCTTCCGGCTGGTATTTCCATGATCTTTAAAATGGCATTTTCTGTGAAGGCAGCAGGTGGCGGACTTTGTGGAACGATCGTCGCCTCTATGATGAATGCCATGAGATACGGTGTTGCCCGCGGTGTATTTTCCAACGAAGCAGGTATGGGTTCTGCTGCCATTACCGCTGCGGCTGCCACGACCGACAATCCGGTACGTCAAGGATATATCAACATGACAGGAACCTTCTGGGATACCATCGTTGTCTGCACCATCACCGGACTGGCAATCGCTTCTTCCGGTGTGCTTGGTATGACAGACGCAAACGGCGAGCTTCTGACCGGCTCTGATGTTACGATCGCAGCTTTCCAGACAGTGCTTGGTTCCGGCGGCGGCTGGCTCGTAACGATCGGGATTACCCTGTTTGCGTTTTCCACGATTCTCGGCTGGGAATATCACGGAGAGAAAGCATTTGAATACCTTCTTGGCACACATCGATACAACATGGTATACAGAGTGATCTTTTCCCTGGTTGCATATCTTGGCTGTACACAGACACTGAGCCTTGTCTGGAATTTCTCGGATATTGCCAATGCACTTATGGCAATTCCAAACCTCATCTGTATGCTTCTGTTAAGTGGAGAGATTGCACAGGATATCCGCAATTTCCAGCCTGAGATAGAAGAAAATCGATGAGATAGATGTTACATCCTCAGTAAAAGGTTTATCAGACCACTGAGCCATACCTCATAGCTGTGACCACCATCCGGATCTGCAGGTTTGTTCGTTTCCACTCAACAAACTTGCAGATCTGTTTTATAGTTTCTTCACTTCTCTTGCAAAATCGTCCAGCACCCAGTCATACATATGTGGATCTTTGTATTCGCGATATCCCCGCTCCACCACCATTCCCAAACGCTGCCGCATAATCAATAAGTCCGGTCAGCTTTCCGTTTTTTATCATAAGATTTCCATCCCAGGTATCGGTATGTACATAAAACGGGACAGTTACTTCATCCAATTCCATTTCATACTTCCGTATCAGTTTCTTAAGGTCATCCGGTGTAATTCCAGGAATTGTAATCCCCTTTTCTTCGGCATCACATAGCAGCCAGTCGAACAACAGATTTATAAAATCACTGTTTTTCCTGCAATAACTCTCCGGAATATTGGGAATTCCAAAGATATCTGCCTTTAAAGAACAGATCTTTCGTGTGATCTCTCCCATTTTCTTCTTCACATCTGCCCTCTGAGCATCCGTGATCATCTGATCATCACACAACGGTACTCCATCCAGATAACTCATAAAAAAATATGGAACATTGCATATATCTCTGCTGTCATCATAAAAGAGCAATTTATATTCTAACACCACTCCTTACATTTTGGACAAAACAGCGGAAAATGTTTTAGTTCCGTATCATCCAATATCTGCGTCCTTGTCTTTGCTCTGCATACCGGACATAGGATCCATTTCCCCGTTACTACCGCTTTCATGCGGTTTATCACCTCCCGATAAAACCTGTATAATCCCCTCCCTGACGCCTAATCCTTTTAAATATATCATCCCCGTATTGTGAAGCATACGATACATATTTTCTTTTGTATCTTGAACAATTCCCGAAGCAATCAAGGCTCCGATTCCCTGTGTATATACCATCATCGTCATGACAAAATCCATTACCTGCTCCACCGTAATTCCCAACAGATCTGCTATCTTCTCATACATATTGGTTTCATCGGAAGGATCCGGCTTTAACTCAAAGCCATTGCTTAAAAGCTGGCTTCTCTCGCCCGTATAAAGGAATCGAAACAGATATGGTTTCTCTAACGCTAAATCTATGGTTCCTTTCCCTCTCTGCTCAAATGTGACAAACTCATTTTCGCTGAAACCATAATAAGTCTTCTCCACATATTGCTCTGCAAAGGGAATCAATTCCTGCCGCAATCCATCCATGCCTCCAAACTGCCAGGAAATCGGTGCCGTGGAACATCCCAGTTTCTTTGCTACTGCTTTAATGTTAAGAGCTGCATACCCATCCTGAGCAACAATCTCTAATGCAGCCTGCAGCATATCTTCTTTTTTAATCTTAGGACTACTAGGCATATATCAAATCTCCAATACTACAAATCGGTTTACTGTAAACTGATTTGTAGTATATCACTTTTGGTACACGTGTCAAGCATTAACTTTTGATCATCCCTCCGTAGTAATTGCTTTCACTTCACATTTTCTTCTACATAATCTCCCGCTATGTCCAACTCAAGATTCATCAGATCAAAATCAATATATTCTCCATCGATTTTGAAAAAATGAGGAAATGTACACAGTTTCCGAAAACCATATTTCTCATACAAATGTATGGCGCGGGTATTGCTGCTGCGTACTTCAAGATTCAACTGCTCAAAGCCGTTCTCTTTGGCGAAAGCAAGAATTTCTTCCATCAAAGCCGATGCCGCACCGCAACCCCACCATGCTTTTTTCAGACTGATACCGAATACCCCACGATGGCTCATTCGATTGTGGTTACGATTCAAACTTGCCGTGCCAATGATCTCACCATCTACCTTAGCAAAAAACTGAGCATTATCCGTCGATCCACACTGCGCACGCAGATAATCCTGCTCTGCTTCAAGGCTAAGTGGCACACCTTCCGCGCCGAAGCTGAGGTTATTCGTTTCGCCACCTACGATTTTTAGATAATCCAACAGTTCCGCAGCCTCTTCCGGTCGTGCGCGTTCAATGACAAACAAACTGCTACTCATCTTTAAGACTTCCTTTCTCTGTTGCCTCACGAAAATGGTTCAAGTTTTCCAAAACAAACGGGCTATTCGCTGCAATACTTCCAAGCGTCAGACATCCGTCCATCTGCGGACAATCGGCACAGGTATCCAGTCCATTTTTCCGTACACAATTATGTACGGGACAGAGTTTGTCGCAGAAAGGTGTTTTTACACCCTCTATGCGACATCCGACGCAGTTAATCATTTCCGGTGTGATCGTTACCCCGTTGAGCTTTGTCCACAGAGTGGCGGTTTTCTCACGCAGGGAATTGTCGTCTGTAATTGTTGCGATCCTGGCATCACACTTTTCGCAATCCAGGCCGCAACAGCCAATCAATTGATTTGTGTTTTTCATAATTTCCTCCTCGACGATATCATTATCTACTCTTTTATATCCCGGCAGATCGAACATACCACCAGATCACACCGCAGTCCCGTCTTCAGGTCAATCCTTCTATTTCGAAGAATCCCATCTGTTACAAATCCAAGCTTTTTTCTTTCTGTGTTCTGTAATCCTTCGGTTTATCTTATCTGCCTCTTCCTTCTCCAGATACCACTTCACAAGATAGGACAACACATCACAAACCGCTGTAGAAATCAGTATCGCAATATAGACGATCTTAGAAACACTGTCCCCCATAATAAAATAAATCACAACACACATTGCAATTTCCAAAACGATGAGTTCTATCCCTCTCTGCCACATGATCTGTGAAATCGTCATATCCTCCTTCAAATAGATGGGAATACATGGGATCATACAGATGAGTGCCAACCCAAACGGCAGGAAAAAATAGACGAAACTGATGCTGTTATTTCTTGCAAAAAGACTGCCGATCACTGCAATCGCAAATGTACATTCTGCCACAACCGTTATGTAATCAAACAGAAACTCTCTTTTCGGATCAAATTCTTTCATCGTCATCCTCCTCCATTAAACAATCTTCAATTTCTCTGGCATATCTTCTTGTAATCAGTATTTCTTCCCCATTTTCCATTCTGGCATATAATCTTCCATTTAATGCAGTCCGGACAGAAGTAATATGTTCTACATTGACAAGCATTGTTTTAGATGCTCTGCATATGGTTCTTCTGCTAACCTTTTCTTCCACCTGATACAATCTGCCTTTGATTTCATAAACACTGTTCACCGTATATGCAAATACCCTGCCGTCCACTGTCTCAAAATAAAGAATATCCTCTACTCTGACCGATACTCTTTCCTTGTTCTGCGTATATCCAGTCAAAGCATCTCCTTTATGCTGTACATATTCTTTTATCTCTTTAAAATCCTTTGTAAGTCTTATATATTGTAGAATGATGCCCTCTTCATCCAAATTATTTACAAGCTTTTCTGTTACTCTCATCGTTTTTTCCTCCCGGCTCCATAGCTAATGTCCTTATTCTCACAACCATATCTTCTATAGCCTTTGCCCCCGCACTGTTTTCCTGCGCTGCTACGGTTACATGTTCAATGGCCTGGTAATTGCCCTGTGTATTAACATTTACCTGCTCCATTGATGATGCCACCTCACTGCTATGACTCCTTATATTTTTTACTGTCTTATCCATCTCCATAATCTGCTTAGTCATCTGCTCATTAGATGCCGTAATCATAGATGTAGAATCCCCTGCTTCCTGAATACTACGCATCCCGTTTTCTGTAAGTCTTACACTCTGTTCCATAACAGATACTGCGCCATCTGTATTTTGTACCGATTCCGTCACAATTTCTCCGATATCATCCACTGCTTTTTTTGTCTGCTCTGCAAGTTTCTGTATTTCCTCAACAACTACAGCAAATCCCTTTCCATGCTCACCGGCTCTGGCTGCTTCAATCGTTGCATTAAGTGCGAGAATATTCGTCTGCCGGGAAATTCCTGAAATCGTCTGAGTGATTCCAAGAATTTATTTTGATTCCTCACCCAGTCTGCATATAATTTCTTTGCACTCCTTTGTACTCATATGAATCTGTTCCATACTGCTTGTCGCATGATCCATATTGTTCTGATTATCTTTGGACAGTTCATTGACTTTTCTTGCAAGCCCAGATACCTTTACATTTATAGAATCTAGTTCTTCTAATCTGTCATTAATATCCTGTGTACGTTCATTCGCATTCGTAATCTCCTGTGTATTGCTGCTAAAGCTTTCCAGAACGTTTCCGGTTTCTCTCACAATCTGATCATTCGATCTCGTAGATTTTTCTGTAATTTCAGACAACTCCTGTACCATATTCATAAGTATTCCGGAAGTTTCCTGCGATTTCTTATGCATAGCCTTTATATTCTGTAACATCTGCTCCTGCTCTTCCGCATTCATAAGATTTGACAGCATCCCTGCGGTACGCTCACAGAGCATTGTAAAAATAGCAGCAACCGCAATCAACACCATTGCTCTTGGAATAATTCCGTACACAATTAATTTATAATATGTGGTAAAATTCTTATCTGGGAAAACCGTAAATGCATAGCAGACTATCTGCCCAACGGACACTCCGATGACAGACAATATTGTGGTTAATATATTTATCCGCTTTGAAAAATACAGGCTGCCTATGGCAATCGCATAGATATATATAAGTACAACATGATACCCTAATGTTGATGTCACAATCGTTACGAATATAACCGCACAGATTGCCAGCATATATTTAACATATGCACCTTCTGACTTTACAATATTCACAATGATTGTAGGAATCCACAATAATATCGTCCCCAATACATATGCGATGGTCATTATTTTCATATCTACAATAAAAATTCCAAATACATTTAAAAGAAAAACAACAGAGAAAATCAGGAATGTAATTCTCATCACCTTCGCAACCGATTTATTCGCATGCTTTTCATTCTGAACCAGTACTCCGCTTCGTTCTTCCATACCAGCTACCTCTCCATATATTTTTAGTAATTTACCACTGTAATTACTCTATCGTGATTTGATTTCATTGTCTATATATATACAACTAACATGCATAAAACTAATACCAAGATGCATTATCTCCCGTCTTTACGCATGGGAAAGCTCCGGAAAATAAAGTTTTTCTTTCTCAATACTTTTAAGCTGATCCCCGAAATAAAACAGCCTGTAATCTTCTGCTCCATCATATTTCTCTGCGATACACATATCTATATCCTTCAAAGTCGGTGTAAAACCAAGTCTGCACTCATGATATTCCCCACTCATCCGGCACAAAACATCCGAAAGTGCCACTTGATTTTCACAGATGATACTCTGTAAAAATAGTGTATCCCCCTCTGTCTCTGCTACGATAAAACAGTCCATATCCTTTGCATAACAGACATTTTCCATGTCTGCGGTATAAAACATCTGCAAACCAAATTTGTTGATCTGCTCCATCGAAGAATTTACCGCGCTATGCCGGATCATATCCATATATTTCTGCTTCATCTGCCCATCTGCAGTATTTACCGGCATAAATCGCTCTCCCTCAGACCGTCTCTTACAAAACTCCTCTTTAACCTCATACCGGTACTCCATTACCCTTGAAAATCCGCATTGATCATAAAACTCCAAAGCCTCCAGATTGGCAAACAGATAAAATCCATCACAATTGTCCTTGTACTGCTCTATCACATGATCTATGAGTTTTTTTGCCAAGCCCCGCCTGCGATAGTTCTCGTCTGTCATAACGGTTCCAATCTGTATGTAATTCCTCTCTACGCCATTCTGAAGAAAGGTCATCCGGTTTGCGGATACATTGGAAATTATTTTTCCATTCTCCATAAATGAATATGGAATATAATCCCCCTCAAAATATCCCCCAGTGACCCAGTCCTCAAAATCAATCCAAAAAGTTTTCTTTGCTAATTCATTGAGTGCATGACGCAGTGTATCGTCGCGCATGTAATTGCTTACCAATTCCATGTTTTAATCCTCCTCTTTTACTCTGTAAAGCGGACATTCGCAATCCGCCTTCGCTGCTTGCTCATGAACGCAGTCGCTTTGCGACCTGCGTTCAAAATCTACTGTCTGTTCCTTTGCTTTCCAAACTTATTTGCAATATCCATTGCAATCCGCCGGTCTGCCTCTTTCAAATTTGTCACAATATATTGGCTGCCTTTTGGATCCCCTACATATCCGTTTGGGATAAGTGCCTTGTCCTCCGCTGCTCCATTGCACCATTTGCTGATCTGAAACATTTCCTCAAAAGGCATATCGGTAAGTTTCAAAATATAATCCTCTTCACCGGAAAACCATGCTCCTTCAGCTCAAATTTATATTCCATCCAGTAAGCCTGTAATTCCAGTTTCCGATTTGCATTCTTTATGGATTCTACGATTGCCGAAATATGCAGTCCATCACCGTGATCGTTAAAAAACACAACACATTTAAAACCAAATCTGTCCAGATTTTCAAGATACTCCTCAATACACGCCATAATCGTTTCTTTACGGAAAGCAAACGTCCCCGGAAAATGTCTGGTCAATGCCTGTACTCCTCCAAATATTTTATATTACGTTGTCAGCAATCCTTTCATATGCCTGTTTCCATTTTCTGTGAGCATTCTCAATAATAACGCTGTGCACCTTTGATTTTTCTAAATAGTCCAATTCTCTTTTCTGTCGTTCCTCCAGACACAATATATACCCATCAAATCCGCTATATATTTTGCTGCCGTACTCTTTCCGGAGCATGAAAGCCCCTCTACAATATATAATTTTGTCATTGCTGCTCCTCCATTAAAAATCTTCTCTCAACAACTTATTGACCTCTTGTGCAAAATCATTTCATGTATCAATTCTGACAATTTCTGATAACGCTTTATTACGGTAAATTAAGTCTTCTCTTACCGTAAATCCCTGCTTTTCCCAAAATGAATTTCCAGTATCATTTCGGTCAAATACAACCAAAGCCACTTTGTTAATTTCCAATGCCGTCATTGCTCTCTCTACATGCTCCACTAACTTTGTAGCAATCCCCTGTTTTCTGTAATCCGGGTGTACTGCTGTATGATAGATATATCCTCGCCTGCCATCATTTCCCGCCAAGATCACACCAATAATTTCACGCTCTTCTGCCACAAAACAGGTTTCCGGATTTCTTCTCAGAAACTTCTCAATACCTGGTGTTAGAATATAAATAGTACAAGTCAAAGTGAGAGCTTTTCATTCCGTCGAT
>ERZ780208.30-NODE-30-length-147161-cov-8.258596_pt1 | contig 147161 bp, 153 predicted proteins | sample MGYA00511167_ERZ780208 | MGnify/ENA primary metagenome ERZ780208 (study PRJEB29588, sample SAMEA2159202) | human gut metagenome | biome: human gut; feature: human-associated habitat; material: faeces | place: Denmark | collected 2008/2010 ...
TAAGCTGGAACTCATCGGTAAATTCCAGATTTTCTGCATCCTCCAGCAGTTCCAGGCGCAAGGCTGAACAGAATGCCGGATGCCACTGCAGCTTTTGGGACTTTTTCTGATTCTCCTGTTGATTTTTCGTTTGTTCTTTTTCCAAATGTTCTCCTTATATTATATGTGGTTTTTGCTTTTATTTCAACGCACAAAAATTGCAGACTGTTAAACCCTGACCGTCAAACTCAGACCGTCAAAACCCGACTGTCAAAACCTGACCGTCAATCTCAGACCGTCAAAACCTGACTGTCAAACCCTGATCGTCAAAGGCGCATTAAAGTTCACATCTTTCACTTATACAACAAAACAAATGGGATTTCTGGCAGAAACTGCCACTGAAAAAAGATATGTTTACCATAGCATATCCCCACCTTCCTGGCAAGGAAATCTTTACGTATACTGCATATATGTAATTGCAAAACGTATTCTAACCTGTGACCATCATAAAAAAGACACACAATGCGATACTCTCTCACATTGTGTGTCTTTTCTTAAATCCCCATACTAATCAAGCAAAAACAAATTCTGGGATTCCATTTTCACAGTAGTTTTTCCCACCCTTGGTGTTCCATCCGGATTTTTGGACTTATTGTTATAAATTTCAAAAACAATATCCCCTTCCTTCTTTTTGTTTTCCCCTGTCGTATCATAAATAAAGTAATACTCACCCATATTTTTCAGGTTTTCAAACACATATTTTTTAGGATTCCCCTTCGTTGCTTTTCCCTCAATCACCGTTCCGTCTTTTTTGTAAATTTTATCTACGTAAGTTCCATCTTTGTATTGGATCGAACAGGTCAGCTTCGTTCTGACGGTATTCAGTTCGACCGGGCTGAAGCGGATTTTTTCCTTAGTGCCGTCAAGGTTATTTCCATATTCTTTCATCCAGTTCATCTTATACACCAGATTCGGATCACTTCCATTTCCGGACTCCTCTTTTAAAAGCTCCGCCTCTTCATTCAGAATCTCAACCATTGGTGGCTCATATGTGGTACGGTATGCGGCAATCATCGTATTAATGAAAAGTTTTGCCTCCATATCTCCATCTACCGTAGAATGACCTACTCCGGAATAAAAAACATTTCCCTTACTGTAAATATAGTAATTATTGGCGGCATCATTCGGGGAAGCCCCATAGGTGGCACCGGTTCCATCTCCGTTTGAAGCCGTACCCGCCCATGCACACGGATCTCCGTTCTCATTATCCGAAAGACAGTACCAGACCGTAACTTCCGGATCTTCCATGTCCAGCTGATACCACTGCCCATGCGTTGATGCAATTTTAAGTGTTTCGTCAATTTTAAACGGATATTCCGTAATCTGTCCCGTATTCGTCTTCGTTGCACGCATTGTCAGGTCATTATTATTGTTAAATCCTGTCAATTTCACATTATCGTTACTCACGCCACAGATATATTCATCATTTTTATAACTTCTGATCATATACCGGTATGGGATTATTTGATCCGTATTTTTCTTTTCCCATCCCAGACGTTTCATGGCATAGTAAGTAAATCCCTGGGTATTACCAAGTGCCGTTGTAGAAAGTGTACCGTTGCTGCCAACGGTTGTCTGGGTCATTGTATCATACTTATGTTTCGCCTGATAAGCCAGCAGTTCCTTTCGTTCGCTCTCGGTCAGTTTCCCACTCACAGCTTTATACCGGTTCATTCCCATGACATCACGCAGATATGTATTGGCAGAATATCCGAAATCCCCACTGTGCACATTATGCATAGAAGTAAAATCATGCGTAAACAAAACACTTTTTCCAGAGGCGATAAAATATTTCAGGAAATCAATCGCACCGTTTTTATTCGACATATTTACCTTATGGAACGTATCGCCAAATCCCAGAATAAACATATTGTATGTATGATACAGTTCCTTTTGTTTTTTTGACATTTTAGCTGGATTTTCGTTTCCCTTTTGGGCTGAAATATCCCTGGAATAATCATACACAAATTTCTCCCCGAAATAATTCTCCTGAAACTTAGAAACCGTAGTCGTTACCACGGTAATATTATAATCATTCAATGCATTATAATATTTCGTAAACAGCGTATTTTCGTGCAAATTCAGATACCCCTTATTATTAGTATCCGTATCCGGCATAATCTGAAGCACCTTAATCTCCCGTTTCTGTCCGGTCTGGTTTTTTGCAACCGAGCAGCCGGTACGTGTAAAATGAATGTCCGGATTATCCTTGCGGTATACAACAATCTTCCACTGGATCAGCCCAAAGTACAGTTTGGAAAGTTTTACCGGTGTAATGTTCTGTTCCCCGTCTCCTGCCGTAAAAACATCTCCCTCATAATAAACTTCCCCTGTATCATCCGAATCATCCGCATCCCCGGAGCCATCCACATCTGCCAGCCCCTCTTCAAATTTACCATCCTGATTCTGGTCAATATAAACTTTACACTGATACTGTGCGGATGGCACATCCGTCACCTGAAAACCAAAATCAAGTTTTGATCTGCCAAAACCGTCCACATCCAGATAATTTGCCTGACTGTCATCTACGGAAACAGACGTATCATTTTTCCCCTCAGACGAAGTCGTTCCCTGATATTCATTTGGCAGTTTTGTAAACGTAATTTTCGGACAGACCTCTTTTACCTTTGCAATCAGCCCATTGGTATCTGACGTCTGGTAAATGGTTTTCTTTTCCTTCTTACTCTCCCTGACCAGATCCGCAAGGTTTGAACCGGCATCTATTTTATCGGACAGGCGATAGAGGTCATCAACCGCAACAACCGGATAACCGGCATGTAAAAAGTTCTCCAGTTCCGCTTTCTTAATCTTTGTAATGTCATTTCCCGGGAAACGGAGTGTCGTATCCTCTATAATATTATTTCCGCTTCCAGCCCACAGAAACTTGACCGAACGGCTTATGCCGTCTGACCTGCTATACTCTGCACTGGTCATTTTATCTCCGGTATGGAAATATATTTTTCCGTTCATCGTGGTATCATTCCACACCGTCTGATTCTCTTTGATCCATTTCACATTGCCATCTGCATCTTTATAGGTTACATCCTTTTCTACCAGATTGTAAGCGCCCTGATCCAGCCCAAGATAAATCATGTTGTACTTGCTGTTTAGATCCTCCGTGGAACCAATAAACTCTGCCGTAGTCATATGGGTAATCTTAATATCCCCGATAAAATTCGGAATCATAAGCTGGATATAACTCTTTTTCAACGAGTACCCGTTCTTTCGGTCATAGCATGGCTCAATATCCAATATCCGCAGTTCTCCATCCACATGATCCTTTGATGTTTTATATCCGAGAATATAACGGACTGCATCTGCCGGTGTCGCTTTGGGATCATTTCCCGTAAATTCCTTAAAATCCGTAAACTTAGAATTCGGATCCGATGCCGGAACCGTCCCCGTGCCAAATGCCTGTGTGGAAGTTGTATCCCCTTTAAACACAAACAGTCTGCCATTTAAATATCCCTGATTTTCATCGGTAGAAATATTTCCGGCAGTCATATACTTCTCCCATTTATCCTGCTTCGTCCAGTAATGGTACCAGTTCTCGCCGATCACACGTCCATCCACATCGGACGGAAGAAATGTAAACATAGACCAGTATGTCTGCGCATCGCCCGTCTGTGCAGTAAACACACCAGTCTCAACTCCATTAATTTCTTTCTTTTGAATCAAGGCATCTTCTCCATCCAGATACAACCGCTGAAACAGTTCAGAATCCATGGAAAACAGCATGACTGCCAGTTTATACATATTATTGTTATAGCCCGTATCGGTATAAGTATAAATGGTTGGATTCATATTCCAGTCCAAAATATGAAACGTAACCGATTTTCCCCCACTTAAAGATCCCTGTGTAGCTATATACACCCCGGAATCCATAAAAATCGGGGCATAGTTCTCCTCCTGATTGATCTTCTTATACATTTTCTTGACAACATCCCAGCTGATATCTTTCGATCCATTAAATCCATTCGTATACGAAGAAACAGACGAATGCTTTCCGTACCTGTTGTGTTTTTTCCAGATCTCTCTGATATTATCACCCCCGGAATGTACCTTTGGGGAAACCACATACAGATCCGCATAATCTGCCCATTTCGGCTGTGCATTCAGCTCTTCCGGTGTAATCGTTTTAATAATCACCGAATAATTGTCTGCTTCCTCCTGTGTTTTACAGCCGATACTGTCCTTTAAAAAATAATCATTGTTTTTATATAGATAGTAATTCTCTGTTACATTGATATTATCCTTTGATTTATCACCGGTACTTTTTCTTTTTGTATAAATCCGGTCGCCCTCATTGGTAAGTTCACGATCCGTCCTTTCATCAAATGTCTGATCTTTATAATCCGATTTTTCGAAATCATTTACTGTATGCCAGATAATATTTCCATGATCCTGTCTGACAAACGATAAGCTTTCATTTCCGTCTTCCCCTTTTACAATTTTTTGGACAAACGTTCCTTCCCCATCTTTGACGCGCTCATAGTATCCGGTATATTCTGCATCTTTCATGCCATCCTCACAGACACGCATATTTCCAGAATATTTTGAAATGTCCCCTTCCGGCTCATCCGGGAAAAAATAAGCCTTTTTCTGTTCGTATTTTGCACCGGTTATGGATGTAACCGTTGTAAGATCCCCATCCCCATAACGCATCTCTTCCACATTTACCGGTTCACATCCACTGATCTGGTATCCAAACTCTGCGTATTCCTCATAAGGCACAATTTCAAGAATCAGAAACGGGTTTTCCTTTGTTCCAAGCTTTGCCGCTGCGGCATTCGCATCGTAAATGTTGCGCTTCGACTCCGGAATCTGCTCTATCTGGTCAACGACCCCTCTTGTCATCACCGGAAGTTTCTCATCCGCCTTTAATTTATTCCGGTACCCGACAACCCCAAGACAGACAACAAGCACCCCCAGCATACAGACTGCGGATGCAATTCTCTTTTTCCTGTTTCCGTTATTTTTTTTCTGCCGATGCCATCTTACCATCTTCAATACGAACGCCCCTTCCTTACCTGAGTACATTTCTCAGCTTGAATTCATTTTGTATCGTATACTTCTGTTCCAGATATTGCATATCAAAAGAAACCGCAACGGATGCCTTTTCCGTGGAAGCATTTACTGTGCCGGTAAATGCCGTAACATATTCGCCGATCAGATTTTCCTGCACCTCATCCGTAGCTGCAGAAATCACCGTTGTATCGGTTTTTGGATCTGCCACAGCCATTTTCTTTGTATATAATTTCTTTCCACCTGCAGAGATCCAGATCACCCGCTTGCTTGCAGCCTCCGGGGCTGCGGCACCTGCCGGATTGGTTACCGACGGGGTGTTCGGAATCGTATAAATGGCGATCCCACGGACACCGGACACGGATGGGTCAAGTTCCTCCACCCGGTTTCCTTCCATCACCCACATGCCGATCTGCTCCATCAGAATCTGTGACTCCGACTGCAGATCAATCTGCGCAGACGCGTGGTTATAATTTTTGTGCGCCATTCCAAGGAAAAGCGTTGCAGCGCCTAAAATAACCGTTGAAATTGCAATCGCGATAATCAGTTCCACAAGCGTAATTCCCCTATGATCGTTCGGCACACTGCCACCCCCTTTAAAAAGTTACTGCTCCGTAAAATGCCTGCCGGTATCTTTCACCAGCCGGATTGTGTATGCCGGGACACCATCAATATAAATGGCATTCACATTTGTACAATCGTCATAAAATGCCGTTTTCTTATAGGCAATCTTAATAAATGTCCCACCGGCACCCGGTTCTGTCAGTTCCTCCCCGGTGCTGCTGTCCTTACGGATTTTAATTGTATTATTACACAGCTTCGTCCCGTCAGATGTCAGCTTTGTATCGTCAAAACTGCCCAGATTATCGGACAGGACACGCGTATAATATCCATTGTCCAGCTTGTAAATATACAGATAAGAACTGCCGGCTTTGCTCATCGTCCTGACCTGAAGCGCATCCAGCGAAGAATCCAGCGTCCTTACCACCTTCTGCGTATTGGCATAGTGCAGATGCCCGATCATCATGACAGACGTGCTTGCAAGAATGCCAATAATCGCAATAACGATAATGATTTCAACGAGCGTAATTCCATTCTGTCCCAAAAGTTTTCGTTTCTTCATTGGCACACCCCTTACCCGTTCTTCTTCCAATTATCATAGTTCAAATAAGAATCCAGATCAAGGTTTCCGGAAATATTTGATGCCGCAAGGGAAGAACAGCCTTTGAAAAACTGGGAAAACAGCGGAGTATCCCGTTTCTGGTCCTCGGTAAACAGCTGGGAAACCAAAAGCTTGTTTCCCCGTACCGAAGCATTGGAATCAAAAGAGATCACCCCACCGGAAATAATCATTCCCTCAAACTGGCCGGACACCCTGACATCCCCGGTTGCAATGACAATTCCCTTTGTAACCGTAGCTGGAAGTGCATAAGTTCCGGCATTTTCAATCAGGTATACATCTGTGGCCGGGGAATACACCGTTTCCGAAGCCGTCGGGGATGCCTTGTGTTTCTCCACCTCTGTGGTAAATGCACTCCGGTCAATCAGATAGTCAAACAGCGGATTTACCGTTTTGTCAATCACTTCATGCCCACTGGCATCCGTAGATGTCAGACGGACATTGTCTTCGGTCACTCCCTGCCCCTGATCCGTCAGTCCCAGTTCCAGCGACTTATAGCGCACGGCAAGCTTCGAACAGTACTTCCAGTATAAACCACTGCTGTCTTTCCAGTTGTCCGGCGCAATCGTATACGTTCCAACCTCCAGCATATCTGCAGAAGCCGCCCGTTTTAAAATGTCCCCGGAAAACGTCATAATCGTATTGGAATCCACAATCAATGCATCCTCATCCAGATAGATATTGGCATACTGTGCCGTTTTCCCCTGATTGTTCACATAATACTCGGAAAAAAAGTCATTCGCAGACTTCTCCGAATTAAAATTCAGGTAATAATAGACCCCACCAGGAAAATAATAGGGAACCACCTGCCGGCTGCTGTTTAAATATCCTTTCAGCGTACTTTCACTGATTCCGGTATATGCCGCATACTTCTTTTGATCCAGACTTTTTCCATCTCCCGACACATATTCCAGTGGAACATAATATGCCAGCTGGTTCGTCCGCGCGGAGATGGACTCGCCCATCAGAATATCCTCGTTACTGGCATCAAGCTTTCGCGAAATAAACGTCCGCCCTGCCAAAAGCAGGTAATTCAGCCCTTTGATATCCAGATGGCTGCTTTTTCCATTGACCATCATGGCACTGCTAAACTCCGCCTTTTTCGCGGAATCCGGATCCTGTGCGCCATAATTTTTCTGGAAATTATAGCCGTAATAATTGCCCTGCAAAGTCACGGAACTCCCCCTGCCAGCCAGTTCCAGATCATCCGCCACATACATATTTCCGTTCATATGGATAGAGGAAGCACCGTTTGTCCCGGCAGACGATGTCCTTATATTTTCCGCCCAGATCGAGGAACCACCGTCCCCGACCGTCAGGTCTGATCCGCTCTCCGTCACGATATCCCCGCGTGTAAGAACCGTCTTCCCCTTGATCGTACCGTTTCCGCCTGTGGACGCATAAATTCCGTCTGCCCCGGCATACACATTGCCATCCACCGTCACATTCTGTGCCCCGATGTTGATCTGTCTGTCGGCTATCAGCGCGTAACGCATAAACTCCTGCACCTGCCCCCTGCCGGAGAAATTCATCTTCGGAGTGGAAAACACAAGGTCGGTTTTGATCGTTGTCTCATAATCCTGTGCATCCCTATACCGGATCTGTACACCCTTTAACGTAAACGTCCCTGCGCCGTAATCCACCTCATATTTTGGATCTGCGGCAGGGATATAGCATCCCTGGTCTGCGGCTTCTTTGATGCAGCTTTTTACCGTATCCGTATCATAGCCGGAAACCCGGTATGCCACATTGCCGGAAGCGTCCATGGTATCCGACGCACCAACTGCCGGATCTGTGTGGTTTTCTGCAAACTGCTTCTGCAGCCCGTCCATATATCTGGTGGCAAATACTTTCTGCACGTCCCCTCCGGAAGCAGAATACGTCAGGTAATTTTCAAGGACATCCGCATACGCTTTCTCCAGTGACTGCTCTGCAAGTTCCCTTGCACCGGCACGCAGATTATCCATCAGTTCATCCGCACTGTAGAAATTTTTCTTCGTGCCGCGTTCCACTTCCTTCATCTCAATATTGACAATCGTAATCTTCGTGATCACCACGGCAATCAGGCTTACCACAACCATCAGAACCAGTACGGCAAGCAGGGAGGCACCACGGTTATCCTGTTTGAACCGGTTTCCTTTCATCGCTACTCTCCTTTCGACGTGCTGACCGTAATATAACGGTACTTTTCCTTATCCGGATTGTTTCCGCCCTTGCCTTTCTTATATACACAGACCGTCAGATCGACCTTTCGCACTCCCCCGCTGCTTGCCACCAGAGGGGCAACCGACCCAGCCGGCAGCTTAAAGCTGTCCTGATAAATTGCTCCCTTGTTGGTCACCGCAGCCGGATCATCCGGATACGACTTGTTGCCAAGGTTTGATGCCACAGACGGCATCGGGCATCCCTGCGGCAACACCGTCATCTTATAATCCGGTCTGATGCTGTTGACATCCGCAATATTCTGGCATACAAACACCAGCTTGGGATTCACACCGGCAGCGTATGTAACCTCCATCGTATCGCTGTCCTGCGCCACATGGTACATAAGGTAAATATGTTCCACGTCACGGATGTCTTCCTCTGCAAACTCATTACATTCGTATACTTCCGAAGGATCTATGCCCAATACCTCATCGCCTGTTTCCCCACATGTATAGCTGCATGTCACCCGGACATGCGTACTGTCTGCCGTAACCGAAAATTTCCGCTTCATCTTCGCCTGCAGTTCGCTATCCCCAAGCGGAAGCGTTCCCGGATGTGCAGCGGCATATGTCATATTTTTTTCCGAAAAATACGTCATTGCTTCCTGCAGCTGGTTATGTTCCAGTGCCACGACATCCTTTGTGTCATCAATCCCTTCAATCTGTGGGATATTGGTGTCATTTTCAGCTGCAGCCGTACTGACAGAAACCTCGACATCATACGTGCTGCCAGAAGTGCCTGCCGCCGCGTAGTACACATTCTCCGCCTGAAATGCCGGTGCCGGGGCAGCCGCCGGAGTCTCACGGAGCAGGGTGTAGCCCTTTCCTTCCAGATAGGGAACACGAAAGCCTGCCCCTGTCGTCACCACAGCCAGCTCTTTTTGGTTTTTTAAATCCTCCAGCACTTCCTGCGCCAGATTGGTTGCATGCTGTTTGTCCGCCATCATCGCATTGTACTTCATGGACTGCGTAAAATAAGACAGCAGCGGAATGGAAATAATGGCAAGAATTGCCATGGCAAGGATGACTTCCAGCAGGGAAAATCCACCATTGTTATTCGGTTGTCTCTTCATCTGCGGACCTCCTTCCCATCCGTTTTACGGTGCGGTTTCAAGCGATGTGCTTCTGCCAAAAATACTCATCACACCTTTTGACATATTTGGAAATACCGGTGGAACATACTCTTTTCCGGTGTTCTCCAGATAATACATATTCAGTGTCATCTCCCCGTTTAATTTTCCGGTGGAATCATCATAATTTGCCGTAAACTGTGAAATCGTTGTACGATCCTTAAAATTGTTGACATAAGCAATCATTTCCTTTAACCCGGCATAGCCTGCCTCATAGCGGATACCGATAGAGGCATAATATCCCCGGACCTCTTTTTTCTCTGGTCCTGCCGTTTCCTGTTCTGCTGCATCTGCCCCCTGTGTGCTCTCCTCACTCTGGCTTTCGGATGTAGAAGATGCCTCTGCATCCGGTGCGGTAGTGGAAGAAGCATCCGTTCCTGCAGCCGTGTCCGTGCCATCGGTCTGCACATCCACAGCAAGCGGCTGGTTCATGGTAAACGTAATGTCCGTAATATGGAAATCGCTGCTGTTATCCTCATACGCCTGTAACGACTCAATAGCCTTCTCGGTTGTCATTGCCGAAGGATACATACCGATAATCGTCTTCTGCTTTTTTACCATCCGCTGAATATTTTCTTTTACCTTCGGAAGACCTGCCTCCATCTGTTCCATCTGCTGCACTTTTGCCTGATCGGCCGTATTCTGCTCTTCAATCTTTGCTGCCTTGCTCATTCCCTTACTGAAAATAAAGAAATACGAACATGCCACTATGACAATCGCACAGAAAATGAGCAGCAGTCGCTTGTCGGAATCTGAAATTTTAATTCTATTCATTGGTCTGCTCCTCTCCTTCCATGCTGTCTGTATCGGTATCTGTATCGGCATCTGCATCCGCAGACGGAACCGCTTCTTTTATGAGATGCCCGTCCTCCCCGAGAAATGCGCCGGTATAATAAGCATTTAACGTATACGTCCACGTCACCGTGCCGCTGTCTTCATCAGACTCCTCCGACATAGACGGAATCGAAAGATTTTCAAGCAGCGTCACATCCGCAAAATTCAACAGCATCTGTCCGACCGTAACTTTCCGGTCTGCCTCCATATTCAGCGTTACCAGCGAACCATCCGTCTGGATACTTTTTACATGGATGGTTGTCGGAAGTTCATTTTCCAGCTGCGCAATCAGCGGATACAGTTGCTCATTTTTCGTGATGGTGGCAAGATCCAGTTTCTCATACACCTGTTCCTCCGCCTGTACCCGCGCGTAATCGTCATACGTCTCCTGCACATAGGAAAGATCATTGATCCGTTTGGTCAGGTTGCGGTGCTCACGATAAGCCAGCAGCTGACGCACACCGGAACCGAGAATCAGCAGGACACTTACCAATACTGCCCCCGCCAGAATCACATATGCCGTGTGCAGGTCGTTCTTTTTGGAATCTGCCACAAGCATGTCCTTTGGTCTGGCATCAATTGGATGAACCGCTGCACCGATGACCGAAAGGAAACCGACAGCCGTTGCCGCCTTCGGTCTCATCCCGGAAGATGCCGCATCCGGTGTTACCGTCCCCTCAGCCGCCTTGTTTTTTCCGCTCCGTAAATCGATGACCTTCGTGAAATCAATTTCCTGCAGCGGAAGCGGAAGTTCCTGTGCAAACAGTTTGTGCATGCCTGCAAAACGGGAACCATCGCCAACCAGATAGACATTCCCGACAAATTCCTGTTTGACCTGATTCTGATAATACTCAACCGCCGTGTTTGCAATGCGCAGATGATACCGCAGGGACTCCGCCAGATCCTCATATGCCTCTTCTGCCAGAGCCTGCTGACGCTTCATCTCCTCCTGGTTTCCCATCTCCGGAATCGTCGGACGGTTGTATATCACATTGTGGTCTAAAAGGAAATCAAGTGCTTTCTCCTCATCGTCAATGCCAAGCACCGGATGGTCGATCACCATCGTGATCGTGGCTCCATAGCCATACGGTGTCACACGCTGAAAGACCAGTTTTTTATTTTCCAGAATACTGATGACCGTTGCCTGTTCTTCCAGCTGCACGACCACGGCATTTTCCAGAAAACTGTCACACAGAAGCTGTACCGTTCCGTTTCCGATATAATCAAACGTTTCTACCTTCAGTCCTGCCAGTTCTGAGAACGTCACATAGTTATTCAGAAGATTATCGGGAATTGCCACTAAAAGCAGCTTGAGCATTTTCTTCCCATCTTCTTCCTCCACATCCATCTTGCTGTAGCTGATGGTGTAATTGCTCACATCCATCGGGAAATAATCACGGATCTGGGATTCAATGATTCCCATGATCTTATTGTCTTTGACAAATGGGATCATGACTTCACGGGTCACGACTTTTGAGGAAGAAAGGGTAAATACGACTTCTTTCTCATGGATATCGCGCTTGCTGAGTTCGACTTTCAGTGCAGACGCAAAAGCTTCCTTGTCACGGATATAGCCATCTTCCACCGCATGTTCCGGGGTGCGGAACGCAAACGCTTTATGTACCGGCGGATTTTTCTTGCGGTAATCGGCCAGTGCGACTTTTGTCCACCATACACCGGCCTCAATACTTACTACTCTTTTGACCATTTTCATTTTCTCCTTAATATATTTTCCGAAAGGTTTTCATTGGAAAATGTACAAAAATAATTATGCTTTGTTCATGTTCTCTTCGGGAAGAGACTGTAAGAATTTTGGCGAACGGTTTTGCGTGCCGGACGCGACCGGACTCCATTCGCCATCCGGGCTCATGTCGTCCTTTCCCGTACATCCGTGTACGGGAATCGCTGGGTGTTGACAAAATTCTAACAGGCTCTAACCCTTGAGAAAAATCACAAATCCTAATTATTTTTCTACATTTTCCATCGTAACGTTATGGCATAAAAATTTAGATGGCGAATAAGAAGGATGTTCAAAATTCGCCACAAAAAACAAATAACTTTATGTTTTCTCTAAACATTACTTTTTTGGCGGATTATACCAGATTTTATCTAATAAATGCCCATCATGCCGAGATACCAGGTCCAGAAACGGCTGCCCCAGAGTGCGGCGATGAATATGCCTGCCGAAAGGTACGGACCGAGTGCAAGCAGGTTGTTTCGCTTGCTTACTTTCATGCGGATGGTATGGATGACGGATCCAAGAATGCATGCAAGAATAAATGCAAAAATAATGTTTTTTGCGCCTAAAAGCAGGCCTGCATATGCCATGAGTTTGATGTCTCCCCCACCGATTGCTTTGCCGGAGGAGAAATAATACAGGCCATACAAAAACAGGCTGACAATGACTGCCCCGATGATATGGGACAGGATATGCCGGAAATCATACACGGTCATGATGATACCGAGCAGTCCCAGAAACAGGTTCTGGGAAACCGGTATCTGATAGGTTCTCTCATCGATGACCGCAATGACAATCAGGGCAGATGTCATGAGGCAATACAGCACACTGCTGAACGTGAAACCGCCCGCCATGAAAACGACCACATACAGCACACCATTTAAAGCCTCGATTAATGGGTACTGTATGGAAATCCTAGCACCACATTGCCGGCATCTGCCCCGAAGAATTATGTAGGAAAATACAGGAACCATGTCCCGCCAGCCCAGCTTACGCCCGCAGTTCATACAGTGCGAAGACTGCACGATATTCTCTTTTTTCGGGATACGGAAGATCAGCACATTTAAAAAACTGCCGATGACGATTCCGTATAAAAATATAACAATATAAAGAAAAATCGTAAGTTGGGTTAGCATTTGTTTCTCCTATTTATAAATATTAAGAACTATAATGTTGCTTCAACATCTTTAATTTTATATGTTGGGTCATCACCATCATACTCTACTTTTGTTACTGCTTTATGAGTAGAAGCATTAAACTCTACTTTTACAGCTTTTACTTTTGAGCCTGCATCTGAAGTAAGTGCCTTTTTGAATGTGCCCAAATCCTTAAAATTCGATATTGATTGAATATCAGCCTGAATCTGTTTCTCGATATCAGCCGCTGGCACTGCACCAAATACATCAATTGTCATATCAGCTGTTGCACCATTTTCTGAATATGCTGTAACTGCTGCTGTTGAAATACTATTTAATACCTGCTGATCTTTTGCGACTTTTGATTTGCTAATATACGGAATTACCTGTGTACCAACAATACCTACCAAAATTGCCATAATAGCGATAACGATAATCAACTCTACGAGAGAGAAACCTTTGTTATCCTTCTTTTCATTCTTTGCTTTCATGTTCTGAAGCAGTTCCATAATTTTCTTCATACCCTTTGTTCTCCTTTTTTGAATATATTTTTATGTATCTATCATCACATGTCTCATGGCAGACATGTAACAACCCTTCTTCTGCCTGCGGTCAGGCTCCGATGCTGTCGTACAGACTGTACATCGGCATCATGATCGCAAGGACGATCGGCACCACAATAACTGCCATCACAATGATGATGAGCGGTTCCATTGCGGCAAGCAGTGCCTCGGTCGCCGACTCCACCTCTTCATCATAATATGCTGCGACTTTGTCGAGCATGTCTTCCATATTACCGGTTTCCTCCCCGATCTCTATCATGTGGTAGACCATCGGTGGGAAGACCCCGGAATCTGCCAGCGGCTTCGAGAGCGGGATTCCACGGCTGACCTCTTCGGTCGCATCTTTTAATGCCTGCTTAACCACGGCATTCCCCATCATCTCGGTCACAAGCCCGAGTGCATCCACCAGCTGGACACCGGAGCCCATCAGTGTGGACAGTGTTCGCGTCATGCGCGAGGATGCCGTCTTGATGCTAAGCGGGCCGACCAGCGGTACCTTTAGAATAAATTTTCCCAATATATGTGCCCCACTCTCTGTCTTTTTCCACGCATGGATAAATATGGCAATCCCTGCGATGATGGCAACAATAAAATACCAGCTGTGCACAAAGAAATCACTGACTGCCATGACTGCAAGCGTGATGCCCGGCAGTTTTCCGCCGACTTCGTCAAACTGGGAAGTAAAGGTAGGCACAATCTTAATCATCATGATGGCTACAACAACGATAATAACAAGAATCAGGATGACCGGATAAATCGCCGACTTGATGATCAGCCCCTTCAGGTGGGCTTCTTTTTCAAACTGACTTCCCACACGGCTGAATGCTTTATCCAGTCCACCGGAGGATTCCCCGGCGGCAACCATCTGCACCATGAGATTCGGAAAAATCTTCGGGTGCTCCGCCATCGCAACGGCGAGGGTCTCCCCGCGCTGTACGGAATCCCGCACTTCTGCGATTGCGTTGGCAAACGGTTTGTTCTCGGTCTGCTCGGATAGCATGTCGAGTGCCTCAACGACGGTCACGCCGGCATTTAATACGCTCTCAAACTGGCGGCAGAATACGCTCATTTCGCGGACGCTGACGGCTTTTCCGATATGGATTTCGAGATCTTTGTTAAATGCGTTGGCTCTTGCGATGGAAACGATGGTGTTGCCGCCGGATTTGAGTTCTGCCGAAGCAACTTCCATGTTCATGGCCTCGATGGTGCCGGTTTTTGGTTTTCCATCGGCCCCGACCACTTCGTATTTATAACTTGCCATGTCTTAACTCCTTTTTAAAACAGCTTCTGCTGCATGTTTCCTGTATCCTGTGCATACTCCACGGCATTTGCCGCATCAATTTTGTGCTTCAGATAAAGACTGAATAAGGAATCATCCATCGTCTGCATACCAATCTTCTTGCTTGTCTGCATGATGGAAGGGATCTGGTGTGCCTTATCCTCACGAATCAGGTTTTTGATTGCCGGGGTTCCTAACATAACCTCAAAGGCTGCCACACGGGACTTTCCATCAATCGTAGGCAGAAGCTGCTGCGAAATAACAGCTTCCAAAACCGATGCCAGCTGGGAACGGATCTGATTCTGCTGATGCGGTGGAAACACATCAACAATACGCTCGATCGTTGGTGCCGCACCAATGGTATGCAATGTGGAAAATACCAGATGTCCGGTCTCTGCCGCCGTAATCGCGGTGGAAATCGTATCAAAATCTCTCATCTCTCCCACAAGGATAATATCCGGGTCCTCACGGAGTGCTGCACGAAGCGCATTTCCATAGGAATCCGTATCAAGGCCAATTTCTCTTTGGTTTACAATTGACCGATTGTGTTTATGTAAATACTCAATTGGATCTTCCAATGTAATGATATGTTCATTCCGTTCTTTGTTTATGACATCAATCAAAGAGGCCAGCGTGGTTGATTTACCACTTCCTGTTGGTCCCGTCACAAGAACCAGCCCTCTCTTTTTCTTTGTCAATCCAAGCACAGCTTCCGGAATACCGAGTGCTTCCGGTGTTGGAATATCACTTGCCACAATACGAAGAACTGCAGCATACGACCCCCTCTGGTGAAATGCATTGACACGGAATCGCCCCACACGGGTATCGGTATAGGCAAAATCCACTTCACCAGTGGCCTCCATGGTTGCCTTCTGTTTCGGTCCAAACATGGATTCCACCAGTTCTTTGGTCATCGCCGGTGTCAGTTTCTCAAATCCGTCCATTTCATAAAGTGTTCCGCTGATCCTGCACTTCGGCCGTACCCCCACGGTAATATGTAAGTCGGACGCATGATGCGCTTTTGCTATCGAAAGAAGCGTATACATTGACAATTCCATCTGTTTTGCTGCCTTCCCTTCCCTGTTTTATTTAATCCTCTTCGTCATCGTATGCCACACGCTGCACTTCCTCGACGGTGGTGATTCCGCGCAGTGCGTAATCAATGGCACTCATGCGAAGCGTTTTCATGCCATGTGTTAGTGCGATCTCCTCAAGCACATCCGCATTCTCCCCGCGGTTGATCGCCTGCCGCAGGTCTGCCGTGACCGGCATGATCTCATAAATACCGATTCTTCCATAGTATCCGGTTCCGCCGCAGCGGACACATTCTTTGTGCCCCGGTGTACGGACATTGATCCGTCTGGCGGGATCCTTTATGCCGAGTATCTTTTTCTCCCCTGCGGTTGCCTCCCGGACAATTCCGCATGCCGGACAGACCCGGCGCACCAGACGCTGGGCGATTACTCCGACCACGGAATCCGCAATCAGGTAGTTTTCCACTCCCATATCTGCCAGACGGGTGATGGTATTTGCCGAACTGTTTGTATGTAAGGTGCTGACCACCAAGTGTCCGGTGATGGATGCCTTTACCGCAATCTCTGCGGTCTCCTGGTCACGGATCTCCCCGATCATGATGATGTCCGGATCCTGACGCAGGATGGAACGCAGTGCCGAGGAAAAGGTAAGTCCCGCCTTTTCGTTTACCTGTACCTGGTTGACCCCGTTTAAGTTCGCCTCAACCGGATCTTCTACCGTGATGATATTGACACCTTCTACGTTTAATTCATTTAATGCAGTATATAATGTCGTGGACTTACCGCTTCCGGTCGGTCCCGTGACGAGAATAAGCCCGTTCGGATGGCTTAGGATGTGGTCAAATTTTTTTAATTCGTCCTCCGGGAATCCCAGATCCCGCTTGTCCAATGTCAGTGCTTTTTTCTGTGCGAGACGCATAACGACCTTTTCCCCGTAGACGGTCGGAAGCACGGACACACGGATGTCGTATTCCTGCCGGTCCACAATGCTGGTCGCACGACCGTCCTGTGGGCGGCGCTTTTCGGAAATGTCAAGTCCGCTGACAATTTTGATTCTTGCGATCAGTGCGGCATGCAGGCTGATGTCGTGCCGCATGGCTTCGTGCAGCACGCCATCCACACGGAACCGGATCCGCACCTGGTTTTCCATCGGCTCGATATGGATATCGCTGGCTCTCCTGTGGACCGCCTGCTCGATGATCTGTCCTAACAGTTTGACAATCGGTGCCTGCTGGACATTGTTCTCATCGTTTCCACTCCCGGGATCTAGGGCTGCCCTGGCTTTTGCCTGTTCCTGCTTTTCCCTTGTATACTGTTCTGCCACACGCAGGGCTTCTGCATTTCCATAGTAACGGTCGATGGCTGCCGCAATATCACTCGGGGTTGCAGCAAAACGCTCCACCTGACACCCGGTAATGATGGAAACATCGTCCATCGCCCGGATATCCAGCGGATCGCTCATTGCCACGCACAAAAGATTGGGATTTTTCTCATTGAACTTAAACGGAATCAGATTATACTTCCGCAGCACTGCCTCGTCCAAAAGCCGGATGATTTCCTCCGGGATGCGCAGGGTCGACAGATCGACACTCTGTATTTTCAGCTGTGCCTTCAGTGCCTCTACGATCTGTTTTTCGTCTGTAAACCCCAGATCTATCAGTACCACTCCGAGACGCTCTCCCTGTTTTTCTGTTTTCTGGACCTGTAACGCTTTTACCAGCTGATCCTGCGAAATGACTCCTGCATCCACAAGCAGATCGCCCAGTCGCTTCTTCCGGGCAAACCCTACCAACTTATCCATGTAATACTCCCACTACGTTAAACATTTATTATTTTCGAATAATTTCGAGCAATTAATGATTATTATAACCTTTTTTGTTCTCTATTGCAATCCTTTTTCATGTATAAAATATAACTTTATTGCATTTTACCGTTTCTTTTTTTGTGCAAATTTCACATCTAGGTCTTTTGTCCTATTTTATTTGCCGTCATTTCCTCCACAAAAATGCCATATCCTTTCGTTGGATCGTTAACAAGCACATGGGTCACGGCACCGATCAGTTTTCCGTCCTGCAGGATCGGGCTTCCGGACAGTCCCTGCACGATTCCGCCGGTCAGCTTCAGCAGATTCTCATCCTCCACATGAAAACGGATTCCCTTATTTTTATCTCCCGGTGTATAATCAAGATCATCAATTACGATGCGATATGACTGCAGTTCCCCGGACGCATCCGACAGAATTACCGCATCCTTTGTCTGAATCTCCTGTTTGTAACCGACCGGACACAACAGACTTTCGTTTTTCTTTTCTTCCCGGAAGTTTTTCGTCAACGTGCCATAGATACCGATTTGTGTATTGCTGGACACTTCTCCGATCTGGTTGTCTTTCCCATAATAGACAACTCCCTCCAGCTCTCCCGGTGTTCCCCGGACACCTTTTTTGATACCGAGCACCTGTGCTTTGTACAGCCGGCCGTCTGACAGACGGAGCAGGTCTTTGGTCTGTCCGTTTCCGATTCCGTGTCCCAGTGCCCCGAAGTTTCCGTCCTGATCAAAATAGGTCAGCGTGCCGATCCCTGCCATGTCATCTTTCACCCAGAGTCCCAGACGATAGCCTTTGTGTTCTGCTGCCTCAACCGGCTCCACCGATACCTGAATCTGCTCGGCTCCACGCCACAGGGTCAGCACCACCGGTTGTTCCCCGTACTGATTGATCCGCTCCATCAGTTCTTCTTTTTTCGTGACCGCTTTTCCATTTACAGCAGTAATATAATCTCCCGGAAATACAATGTGTTCTGCCGGCTGTGCGCTGCTTCCGTCCACAGTTTCCACCGGGCCGGATCCCAGCACCAGTACTCCCTGGGCAGCCCCGTAAATGCCCACCACCTGTCCGCTCACGTATAAAGATTTTCCGTTCACCACGGAAACCTGCACCTCTTTCATGGGAAGGATGCCAAACAGATAGCAGGTCAGTGTATATTCCCCCTGCTTCAGCTGGCTGCACGTTTCCACTGCCCGTTCCTGCTTCATTGCCTGAAACGTCCGCTCCCCGATCTGTGCCATAACGGATTGCGGTTTTGTGGACATTGCCAGTGTGACCGGAATTTTTTTGTCCAGTTCCAGTTTCTGCCCCTCCTGCACGTATACATGATCGGGAATGGCATGTATCATGGTGGCATAGGCAAAGCAGCACAGCGCCAGAACATAAATACAGATAATATTTTTGAATATACGCATATAAAAAGACCGCATGCCAAAGGTTCTCCTATCTTCTCGGATACTTTTAGTATGCGGACTTTGGTGTTATCTATTCGTATTTTTCTGCCAGACGTTTCATCTCGCGTGCGTTTTGTAAAACCGTATCCGTGATCTCCACGCCGCCAAGCATCCGCGCCAGTTCCTCGATACTTTCCTCTTCCCGCAGCGGATGAATCCGGGAAACCGTGGACGCATGCTCCACCGATTTTTCAATCAGGAAATGGGCATCTGCCATGGCAGCAATCTGCGGCAGATGAGTGATGCAGATGATCTGGTGCGTCTTTGCCAGCAGTTTCATCTTCTGCGATACCATCTGTGCCGTACGCCCGCTGATTCCACTGTCAATCTCATCAAAGATCAACGTCGGAATCTCATCCGTATCCGCCATGACGGTCTTGACCGCGAGCGCAATACGGGAAAGTTCTCCGCCGGAAGCGACCTTTCCCAGAGGCTTTAACGGTTCTCCCGGATTGGTGGAGATCATAAATTCTGCCTCATCCCAGCCTCCGGCACTGTACTCCGTCTTCCGGAATTCCATCGTAAACTGCACATCTAAAAAATTCAGATCTTCAAGTGCCTGTGCAATCGCTTTCGTCAATCCCTTTGCCGCTTTCTTCCGGATTCCGGAAACCTCTGCACACAGCCCGTCCAATTCTTCTTTCTTCCGGTTCATGGAAGTTAAAAGATCATTTAAGTATTTATCATAATCCTGTAATACGGCAATACGCTTTGTTTTTTCTTCTGCTGACTGCAGAATCTCTTCCATCGTATTTCCATACTTGGATTTCAGGTGATTGATCTCATCAAGCCTCTTTTCGGTCTGATAAAAGACTTCGTCATCAAATTCCTCCCCCGACAGGTAGGAAGAAATCTCATGATTGAAATCGCTCAGCAGATTATCAATATCGGTAAGCATCTGTTCCATCTGCGCAATGCGCTCCTCATATGCCGAAACCGAACTGACTTCCCGCAGGGCACGGCTGACGAGTTCCGATGCATTCTCTCCGGTACCGCCGTCTCCCCCGGTAGCTGCACCGGCAGCCGATATGGCATCCATGATCTTTTTTGCGTTTGCAAATCTGCGATACTGTTCTTCCAGCCGGGTATCCTCCCCGACGGAAAGCTGTGCCTCTTCGATTTCCTTTACTTCATACGCAAGAAACGACAACTCTCTGGCGCGCTCCTCGGTATCCAAAGACGAGGACTCCCACTCTTTTTTCAGTTTCCGGTATTTCTGATAACAGGCGGCAAGACGCTCTTTTTTTTCTCCCAGCGCGTCTTTTGCATAGGCATCGAGGATTTCCAGATGTTTCTTTTTGGAAAGAAGGGACTGGTGCTCATGCTGTCCGTGAATATCGATGAGCAGGGACGCCACCTCTTTTAACCGGGAAGCAGACACTGCTTCTCCATTGATCCGCGCAATTGCCCTTCCGGAAGTTATCTTACGACTTAATATTACTGTTTCATCCTCTGTTTCTATGCCCAGTTGCCGGATCGCATCCAGAACCTTTGGGTTTTCAACCGAAAAGACCAACTCCACAAGTGCGGTCTCTTCGTTATCCCGGAGCAGTTCCTTTGGAACCTTCTCTCCGAGTGCCAGTGCAACCGAACCAATGATGATGGATTTACCGGCACCGGTCTCTCCTGTCAAAATATTAAGTCCTTCTTTAAATTCTACCTCTGTCTCTGTGATAAGGGCAAGGTTCTTCACATGTAGATTTTGTAACATACATTCTCCTTCTACTTTTCCGAAGCATTTTTATTACTGTTCTACAATTTTCCGAAGCTTTTTCATGATGTGCACCGCGTCATCGGACGTACGGATCACACACAGAATCGTGTCGTCTCCCGCAAGTGAGCCGACAATCTCCTGCATACGCATGGCATCTACTGCAGCCGCAACGGCTCCCGCCATACCGGACACGGTTTTGATCACAACAATATTTTCCGCAGCATCCACGGACAAAAATCCTTCCCTGAGAACCCTTGCATATTTTTCCATCATATTGGAATCCGCGTCCGTAATCACCGCATATTTTTGTCTGCCGTTGTCGGTCGAAATCTTTGTCAGCTTCAGTTCACGGATATCACGGGATACGGTTGCCTGGGTAACCTGAAACCCTTCTTTTTCGAGATATGCGGACAATTCTTCCTGTGTTTCCACATCTTTTTTCTGAATCAATTCGAGTATCTTTGCCTGTCGTGTTGTTTTCATATGTCCTCCTTTGCGTCCTACGGTCTCATCTTTTTCCTCAGTATTTCCAGGAAACTCTGGTTACTGATTTTGCAGATCCGGATGGTACTTTGTGCCTGTGCAATCCGCACACGGTCTCCCACGTGCAGATGCTCCGGTGTGTCCCCGTCAAAGCTGACACATGCCGTCTCGTCCTTTTGAAACCGTCTGCTTCCCATCTCGATCTCCACAACATCCTCCGCTCCAAACACAATGCTTTTGGAGTTTAAGTCATGTGCATTGATCGGTGTCAGAAGAAGTACCCTTGCTTTCGGGTCCACGATCGGACCTCCGGTGGAAAGATTATACCCCGTGGAACCGGTCGGTGTCGCAACAATCACGCCATCTGCGTGGTAAGTTGTCAGATATTCCCCATTGACATACACATTTAAAAGCAGCATGGACAGATCCCCGGACCAGTGGATCACGACATCATTCAATGCCATATGTGCACCGTTTCCGCCAATTTTTTCGCCGGTCAGAACAATCCGCTCTTCCATGATGCAAGCATCCTGCATCAGACAGTCGATGGCATGAAATACGGTAGCTTCCTCAAGCTCACACAGATACCCCAGTGTCCCAAGGTTGACACCGATCAGCGGAATCTGCAGCGCCTCCACCTTGGTTGCTGCGCGGATTAACGTGCCGTCTCCGCCGAGAACAAGGATACATTCCGTGTCTGCCGGAATCTCGGAAAGTGCAAAATCTTTCTGGTTATCATCCTCCACATTGCTGACACAGATTGCAGCACTGCCGCCCTTTTGTTGTATGTACGAGACAATTTCGTTTGAGAGTGTCAGATCACGATCTTTGTACCGGTTCGTGATCAGCATAAATTTACGCATCTACTTATCCAATTCTCCGTGTGCTGCTTCCACAACTGCGTGAATATCCACGGATTCCTCCTTTATTGCTTCGTCCGATTTTTCAATATGCACGAGATACTCGATGTTTCCCTCCGGTCCCTTGATCGGTGAGTATTCCAGATGGTGTACCGAAAATCCGTTTTCCAGTGCAAAGGTAATGATCCTCTCGATCACTTCCTCGTGAACGGCCTTATCACGTACCACGCCTTTCTTTCCCACTTTTTCCCGTCCGGCTTCAAACTGTGGTTTGATCAGACATACCATCTGTCCGCCGTCCTTTAACAGTGCATATGCCGCCGGGAGCACTTTGGTCAGGGAAATAAAGGAGACATCCACCGAAGCAAAATCGAGCACATCATCGATATCTTCCGGTGTGACATAGCGGATGTTTGTTTTTTCCATACAGACAACCCTTGGGTCCTGGCGCAGTTTCCATGCAAACTGGCCATATCCCACATCGACGGAATACACTTTCTTTGCCCCGTTCTGCAGCATGCAGTCCGTAAACCCGCCCGTCGAAGCACCGATGTCCATGCACACCATGCCATCTAAGGAAATGGAAAAATGTGTCATCGCTTTTTCCAGTTTCAGACCGCCGCGGCTGACATATTTCAATGTATTTCCGTGGATCTCAATCGGAGCATCCTCTGCAAAAGTGCTTCCCGCCTTATCCTCCCGGTTATTGTTGACAAATACATTGCCTTCCATAATCATGGTCTTTGCCTTTTCCCGCGATGGTGCCAGACCACGTTTTACAAGAAGTACATCCAATCGTTCTTTCATAATTCCTCCGGTAATTCTGCTAATATTTTTTCCGTCACGGAATCTGCATCCAGTCCCAGTGCTTTTTTTAATTCGCCAACACTTCCATGTTCCACAAAGCAGTCAGGAATTGCAATCCTGAGGGCCTTTGTATGCAGTGCTTCCTCCTCCAGAAATGCAGCCACATGCTCTCCAAATCCCCCGCTTGCCACGTTCTCTTCCATCGTCACAAGAAGCGGATGGGATTCTGCCAGTTTCCGCAGGCAGTTTTTATCCAGTGGCATGGCAAATCTTGCATTTACCACCGTTGTCGGGATTCCTTTTTCTGCCAGTTTTTTTCTTACCTGCCAGGCGGTTTCCACCATCGAACCGATCGCAAAAAGTGCAACCTCTGTACCCTCGGCGAGTACTTCCGCACAGCCTTTTTGAATCGGTGCCCGCTGATCTTTCCAGAGATCGCAGGCTTCTCCGCGCGGATAACGGATCGCCACCGGTTCCTCTGCAGCAATCGCATACTTGAGCATATCGGAAAGCTCCCATTTGTTTTTCGGAGCCATAACCGTCAGGTTCGGAATACTTGACAGATACGACAGGTCAAAAATTCCCTGATGCGTGGCGCCATCCTTTCCGACTAATCCTGCACGGTCTACGGCAAACACAACCGCAAGGTTTTGTGCACACACATCATGTAATACCTGGTCATAGGCACGCTGTAAAAAGGAAGAATACACCGCAAATACCGGTTTGAGTCCCGCCTTTGCCATGCCGGCTGCAAACGTCACTGCATGCTCCTCGGCAATTCCCACATCAAAAAAACGTTCCGGGAAAAGATTTTTAAATCTCTTTAAACCGGTTCCGTCTGCCATCGCTGCGGTAATCGCAACCACCTTCGGCTCCCGCTCCCCCATTTTGCGCATGACGGTGGAAAACACATCCGTGTAATGCGCTTTTTCCTGATGATACAGCGGAACACCGGTGTCAATGTCAAACGGTCCCGTTCCATGGAAGCGCGCCGGATGACGCTCGGCAGGAAGATATCCCTCTCCCTTGATCGTGCGTACATGAACCAGCACCGGACCGCGCACACGCTTTGCTTCCGCAAGCACTTTTCGGATTTCTTTTATGTTGGTGCCATCCACCGGGCCTAAATAGGTGATCCCCATATTTTCAAAAAACATTCCCGGAACAAACAACTGTTTGATACCGCTTTTGGCATTCCGGATCCGTTTGACCATCCGTTCCCCCACAACCGGAATCCGGTTTAGGGAATTTGTCACACCGTCTTTTAAATCCAAATATGCGTCCGAGGTGCGGAACGAATTCAGATACTGGTTCATTCCTCCCACATTTTCGGAGATCGACATCTGGTTATCATTTAACACAATAATAAAATTGGTTTTCATGCGGGAGGCATTGTTCATTGCTTCGTATGCCATACCGCCGGTCAGTGCCCCGTCTCCGATCACAGAGACCACATAATAATTGTCACCGGTCAGTTCCCTCGCCTGCGCCATGCCAAGTCCTGCGGAAATGGAAGTGGAACTGTGCCCGGTATTGAATGCATCCGCCGGATCTTCCTGTGTCTTTGGAAAGCCGCTCATCCCGCCATACTGCCGTAAAGTGGCAAACCCCAACTTACGCCCGGTTAAAATCTTGTGCGTGTAGGACTGATGTCCGACATCCCAGATAATCCGGTCTCTCGTCAGGTCAAATGACAGATGAAGCGCCATCGTCAGTTCAATCACACCCAGATTCGAGGCCAGATGTCCTCCGGTTTTTGCAATATTTTCCACCAGAAAATCACGGATTTCTTCCTGTAGCTCTGCCAGTTCTTCCTCGTTTAGTTGTTTGATATCATTTACTTTTTTTATCCGATCTAAAACCATGTTGCCCTCGAAAAATTAATGATCCCTGTTGATCAAATAGAAAAACAGGTCATGCAGAAACGTATGCTCTCCTTCAAATTCATCCAGTATCTTTATTGCTTCCCCGGAAAGCCGCTCTACATCCTTTTTTGCCTGCTCCAGCCCCTCAAATGTCACATAGGTTGCCTTCTCATTTTCCGCATCACTGCCGATTGGCTTACCGAGTTTTTCAAAAGATCCCGTGACATCGAGAATATCATCCTGAATCTGAAAGGCAAGTCCCAGCTTTGCTCCGGCTTCCTGCATACGCGCAACCGACACTTCATCCGCGCCTGCCAAAATGGCTCCGATCATAAGCGATGCTTCAATCAGCGCTCCGGTTTTTAACCGGTAGATAAAGTCCAGCCGGTTACGGTCGATGGTCTGTCCGGTTTTCTCACTCTCTACATCCACCACCTGGCCGCCGATCATTCCGTATATACCCGCTTTTTGTGCCAGCACGGAAAAAGCCCTGACAATTCTCCAGTCTCCTTCGTTTCTGGTCAGTGCTGCTGCCACGGTCTCAAACGCATAATTTAAAAGGGCATCCCCCGCAAGGATTGCCATTGCTTCCCCGTATACCGCGTGGGTTGTCTTTTTCCCACGCCGGTATTCGTCGTTATCCATCGCCGGAAGATCATCATGGATCAGTGAATAGGTGTGGATCATCTCAATCGCCGCCATAAAATCATCAATTGCCGGATTCGTTCCGTCAAACATCTGGTAAGATGCTTCCATCAGCATCGGCCGCAGACGCTTTCCGCCTGCAAAAACACTGTATTCCATGGCATCGAGCACGGTCTGCTGAAACCCCTTTTCCTGTGGCAGAAACGGTGCGATCCGCGCTTCAATGTCTGCCGCCCTGCGTTTTATTTCCTGTCTGATCTCCATCAGAATTCCTCCAATTTTCCATCCTGGTTCAGTACAAGCATTGCCTTTTCTATCGTATCCAAAGACTGGCCGGCTGCTTTGATCTGTTCCAGTCCCTCTTTGTATAGGGCAAACGAACGGTCTAACGTTACGTTTTCGTCTTCCATCGCATCAAGTATGGCATCGATCTTTGCAAACCGTTCCTCCAGTCCCGGTTCTTTTTTTTCTAATTCATCACTCATTTTTTACTCCTTCGGCTGCCTGAATTTCTGTCACTGCTGCCGTCAGTGTGCCATCCAGCAAATGGATCTGCACGGTATCTTTTTTCCTGATCTGGTGGATGCTCCGCAGTGCCTGATGGTTCCCATCCTCCACGAATGCATACCCTCCACTGAGTTTCTTTACCGGGGAATAGCTCTCCAGCGTGCCTGCCAGAAGTGCCAGGCGGTGTCTGCGCTCACGCAGCAGTTCCTCCATGCGTCCGGTCAGTTTCTCTTCATACTCTGCCACTCTTCGCCGGTTTTCATTCATCCGCTGCTGAGGGCTGAGATAGTGCAGGCGCATCCTCTGGTGCTCCAGATGGTTTCTTGCCACGGTTACTTTCCTTTGGAGTTCTTTGTCCATCTGCTGCCGCATGCCAAGCAGTTCCTGCATTGCCTGCCGGTAATCAAACACCGCCAGCTCCGCTGCTGCAGACGGAGTCGGTGCCCGCAGGTCTGCGACATAATCTGCAATCGTAAAGTCCGTCTGATGACCGACAGCGGAGATCACCGGAATCCGGCAGTCAAAAATGGCCCGTGCCACCATTTCTTCGTTAAATGCCCACAGATCCTCTATAGATCCACCGCCCCGTCCGACAATGATTACATCCACGCCGATCTGTTCAAGTGCATGAATTCCATGGACAATTGATGCTGCCGCACCCTCTCCCTGCACTAGGGCCGGGCAGAGAATCAGCTGCACATATGGGTTCCTGCGCCCTGCAATATTGCGGATATCCTGAATCGCTGCCCCGGTCTCTGCCGTAACAATCCCCACGGTTTTTGCATAGGTGGGAATGGGCTGTTTGTATTCCTCCGCAAACATTCCCATCTCTTCAAGCTCCCGCTTTAACGCTTCAAATTTCAGATACAGATTTCCCTCTCCGTCCCGTTCAATCGTCCGTGCATAGATCTGGTATCTGCCATCTCTTTCATACACTTCCACGGAACCGGTCACAACCACGCGGTCGCCCTCTTTCATCTGGAATTTTAATCCTTCCCTGCGGTTTCCCGCAAACATGATCGCGTTTATCGTTCCGTCTGCATCTTTCATTGTAAAATAAATATGCCCGCTGGAGTGATACTTACAGTTAGATACCTCTCCCTTGATGCTGATATGGTGCAGCATAAAGTCCTGAGCGAACATATTTTTAATGTATTTATTTACCTGCCCTACCGAATATACATGTTTCATCATTCTGCAAACTTTGCAAGAATTCCATTGACAAATGCCGGTGAATCATTGGTTCCGTATTGTTTTGCCAGTTCCACAGCCTCATTGACCGCAACCTTAAACGGAATCTCATCATCGTAGCGGATCTCATATACCGCCAGACGGATCAGTGCCAGATCTACTTTGCCCATACGGGTTGTCTTCCAGCCTTTTGCGACTTCGTTGATTGCTCCATCGATTTCCGTCAGATGATTGTAAATGTCGCGATAACGCTCAGCGATATATTTGAAATCCTGATCCGTTACATGATCCACTTCCTCGCCAAACAATACCAGCTGTTCTGACAATTCTCCCGCATCAAAAAATTCTACGCGGAAAAGCATCTTAAATACATTTTCTCTTAACTCTCTTCTTGTCATCTTCTCTCCTCGCTCAAAAATAAAGGATGTCTTTCGTTCAGACATCCTTTATTATACCATATTCTGTTTCGAATACAAAGATTTAATTGTCAGTTCCCATATCAACACTTGCGATACGGACATTGACAACAGCGACTGTCAGACCTGTCATATTCTCAATGGCAGCCTTTACTTTATCCTGTACCTTGGCAGAGACATCCGGGATGCTGTAACCATATGCAATATTGATGGCAACATCAACCTTTACTTCATTGTCCATAATTTCAATCATGATTCCCTTGGAAAGGTTCTTCATACCAAGCTTGCTGACAATTTCGTTTGTGATGTTTCCCGCCATGGAACTGACGCCATCTACTTCTGTTGCTGCAAGTCCTGCAATGATCGCAACGACTTCATCTGCGATACGGACATCCCCGACAGGATCTGATTTTATCTGAACTGTTTTTCTGCTATCAGCCATAATACAATTGCCTCCTCAGTATTTTATCTTTGCTTATTATAACAGACTCTGTATTATTTGGAAAGCATAAAATTATACGACCTGCCCCTTGGATACATATACCTGATACGACTCATTTCCGGTCAGTGACTTGCCCTCTGTGACACGTACATTCTTGTCGGTAATCACGTATTCCACGCTTGCATTATCTTCCACTACGGTATCCTGCATCAGTACACAGTTTTTCACTTTTGCGCCTTTTCCGACGTGAACGCCTCGAAACAGGACGCTGTTTTCGACTTCTCCCTCGATCACACAGCCATCGGCAACCATAACATTCTTTGCTTTGGAACCGTTGATATAACGGGTCGGGTTATCGTCACGGATCTTGGTGTAAATCTGATTTGGAGAAAACAGTGCATTTAAGTTTTCTTCCTGTAACAGACGCATATTTTCTTCAAAATAACTCTGGGTATCATGGATATTGACCACATAGCCATCGTAGCAGAACCCGCGGATATCCAGCCGGTCAATCTGCTTGTCCAAAAGATCACGTACAAAGTAAGTATGCCCATGTACATACGCATCATCTATCATACGGATCAAAAACTCGCGTTCTACCACATAAATATTCATGCTGAAATTCATCTCCCCCTCTTCGGTCGGGTTGATGTAAATCTTGCTGACGCGGTCTCCGTTCATGCCGAGTGCATAGTACAGATCCATGCGGTCCCTGCTCTGACGGATAAATGCCTTCGGAATTTCCTGCTTGCGGTACATCATGGTCACATCCGCACCACTCTTGATATGCGCATCTAAAAGTTCATTAAAATCAAAATTGATGGCAATATTTGCATCGGTCATAATGACATATTTCTGTGGCTGCTTTAACAGATATCCGCGCAGACTCTCAAGTGCCTCGATGCGTCCCTCGAATACCTTTACCTGTTTCTGTGCGAACGGAGGAACAATATTCAGGCCTCCGTTTTTGCGGACCAGATCCCACTCACGGCCGGCGCCGAGATGATCCAGCAGGGAATGGTAATTTTTTCTTACGATAATGGAAATATTGTCAATTCCGCTATGTACCATGCTGGAAAGAATAAAATCGCACATGCGATATCTGCTGGCAAATGGAATGGATGCCATGAGGCGCTCCGAAACCAGATCCGGCACCATTGCATCATAGCTGTTCGGGAAAATAATTCCCAATGCCTCTGTCTTTGAATTTAACATTGCTCCTCACCCTCCTTCACATCTTCATAAATCATAGCGCTCGGACCAATTTTTGCTCCTTTTCCGATCGTTACATCCGCTGCAATTGTGGCAACTTCTCCAATTCCTTCCCCTTTTGGTTTTGCTCCCACAACCGCATCTTCTTCGATGGTCGCATTTTCTGCAATGATACAGTGTCTGACAACCGCACCTGCCTTGATCATGGAGTGTCCCATGACAACGGCATCTTCTACAATGGCGCCTTCTTCCACCGTGACACCAGAAAACAGGATGGAATGTCTGACGGTACCCTTGATGTTACATCCATCGGTAATCAGACAGTTATCCAGCACGGCATTCTCTCCGATCCGGTGACCGGTCATACCACTGTTTCTACTGTAAATTTTCCAGTTTTCATCAAACAGGTTGATGCCGCTATGTTCCGGATCAAGCACTTCCATGTTTGCTTCCCACAGAGACGGAATCGTTCCTACATCCTTCCAGTATCCGTTGAAATGATAGGCATACATCTTTCTTCCGTCACGCAGAAGATTTGGAATGATATTGTTTCCAAAATCATTCTCGGAAGTCGGGTCAGCCTCATCCTCGATCAGATATTTCTTTAAAATATCCCAGTTAAATATGTAAATTCCCATGGATGCAAGATTGGACTTCGGTTCCTTTGGCTTCTCCTGGAACTCGGTAATCTTGTCATCCTCGTCTGCTACCATCAGGCCGAAACGGGAAGCATCCTCCCACGGCACTTCCATGACTGCGACAGAAAATTCTGCCCCTTTCTGCTTGTGGAACTCAAGGAAATCACTGTAATCCTGTTTGCAGATCTGGTCTCCGGAAAGAATAATCACATACTGCGGATCATAGCGCTCAATAAAAGCAATATTCTGATAAATGGCATTTGCCGTACCCTTGTACCAGTCAGACCCCGATGCTTTCTGGTACGGTGGAAGTACATGCACGCCTCCGTAAAGACGATCCAGATCCCACGGCTGGCCATTTCCAATATACTCGTTTAATACAAACGGCTGATACTGGGTCAGAATCCCCACCGTATCAATTCCTGAATTTACGCAGTTCGACAGTGGAAAATCAATGATACGGTACTTTCCCCCAAACGGAACTGCAGGCTTTGCAAGCTTCTGTGTCAGTGCATATAATCTGGACCCCTGGCCTCCGGCAAGCAACATCGCAACTAGTTCTTTTGCCATATAAGTATCCCCCTTCTGTTCATAATAATTGCACTTATTATGGTAACATAAAAGGGGGATAATTCCTAGTACTTTTGGCTCTTTTCGTTTATTTTAGTGCAAAGATTTCTGTGCCGTATACAGTTTGTAATATCTGCCTTTCTTTTTCATCAGTTCTTCATGCGTTCCCGCCTCTGCGATTCCTCCGTCATCAATATACATGATCTTGTCACAGCCACGGATCGTGGAGAGCCGGTGCGCAATAATGAAGGATGTCCTGCCCTTAAGCATACGGTTTAATCCGGTCTGCAATGCTTTTTCCGTCTGCACATCAATGCTGGAAGTTGCCTCATCCAAAATCAGAATTGCCGGGTCACAAAGCAGTGTTCTCGCAAAAGAAATCAGCTGTTTCTGTCCCTGGGAAAGCATGGACCCACGCTCCCGCACCTGTGTTTCATATCCTTTCGGCATTTCCCGGATAAACGGATCGGCACAGACAATTTTTCCCGCTTTTTCAATTTCCTCCTGTGTGGCATCCAATTTTCCGTACCGGATATTATCTGCAATTGTTCCCGAAAAAATAAAACTGTCCTGCATCATAATCCCCATCTGCGCACGGAGAGAATGAATGGTCACATCTGCGATATCCTGATCATCGATCAGTACCTTTCCGTCATTGACATTGTAGAACCGTGAAATCAGATTGACGATGGTACTTTTTCCGGCCCCGGTCGGTCCTACAAGTGCAACACTCTCCCCGGGATTTACCGTAAAGGATACGTCTTTTAATATCGTTTTTGTCTCATCATATGCAAAGGTCACATGGTCAAACGTAACTTTCCCCCGGATCTTTGGCATCTTGATCGCATGCTCTGCATCTTTTACGGTAACCGGCTCATCGATGGTTTCAAAGATCCGTTCCAGATAAGCGATATTATTGATAAAATTGTTGAATATATTTCCAAGGTTCATGATCGGCTGCCAGAAATACGAAGCATAACTGGAAATCGCCACGATCGTTCCCAGCGACTTATTTTCCTGCCCGAAAATGACAAGGCCAAACAAAAAGATGGCAGCACGGACAAACACCGAAATGGTATCAATGCCCGGCCATACAAGGTTTGAGTAGCGCACAGCGGTATTCCAGGTCCGTCTGCATTCTTTGGAAAGTCCGTTAAAGATTTTTGCATTTTCATCCTCACGTGCAAAAATCTGTGTAATCCGGGCACCTACAATATTTTCCTGCAGATACGCATTTAAGTTTGAGTTCTTGTTGGATACGGCCTGCCACGCCTTTCTCTGCTTATTTTTGATCCAGAACATAAAGACGGCAAGCACGGGAACTCCACACAACACAACCAGTGCCATCTGCACATCTACCATAAACATAAAAATAATAATAAACAGCAGATTAAATGCTTCCAGCACGATATTGATCAGTCCGTTTGACAACATATCCGATACCGAATTGACATAATTGACCACCCGGATCAGTATCTTTCCATGCGGTCTGTCGTCGTAATACTGAAACGGAAGTTCCTGCAGATGTTCAAACAGGTCCTTGCGGATATCATAAATAATATTCTGACTGACATCCACCATGATGCGGCTGCGGATCGTGGTAAAAATCACGCTGACCACATAGATGGCAATCAGCGCCGCCACCAGAGAAAATAACAGTCTCATATTTTTATCAGGCACCGCAATATCAAGTGCCCGCTGAATAATCATCGGTGCCACGTACCCGAACGCTCCTCCGATTCCGCTGAGGACGATCGCATGGATCATACCCCTGCGATATTTTTTGATATAAGATGACGCCCGGAGCAGATGCCGGATATCAAACGGTTCTTCCAGGATTTCATCCTGCTTATATGTATTCTTTGCCATTGTCTCACCCCCTATACCAGGTCTTCGCCGGTCTGCAGCTGTACCAGTTCGTAATAATATCCTTTTTTTGCCATAAGTTCCTCATGATTTCCCATCTCCGTGATCCGTCCATGCTGCATCACCAGAATCTTATCCGCCATCATCGTAGTGGAAATCCGCTGTGCGATAATTACCTTCGTACACGAAAAATCCAGATGCCGCAGTGCTTCCTGAATCTGTTTTTCCGTTTCCATATCCACCGCAGAGGTCGTATCGTCCAGAATCAGAATCGAAGGCCGCACCGCCAGTGCTCTTGCCAGGGAAATTCGCTGTTTCTGTCCACCGGAAAGACCTACGCCACGCTCTCCGACCACCGTATCATATCCTTCCGGCATCTTTGAGATAAAATCAGATGCCGCAGAATATTTTGCAAATTTTTCCACTTCTTCGAGATCAATGCTGCTGTCTCCGTAGGCAATGTTTCCCTCGATCGTATCGGAATACAACAGCACATCCTGTGTGGCAAGTCCGATCTGTTTGCGCAGGTCGGACAGTCTGAAATTCTGCACCGGTATATCATCGATCCGCACTTCCCCTTTCGTCGGCTCATAAAACCGCGGGATCAGGTTGATCAGGGAAGTCTTTCCGCAGCCGGTTTCTCCCATGATTGCAATGGTCTCCCCCGGTTTTACAGTAAAAGAGATATCATGCAGCACCGGAAGATCCCCATCTTCATACTGAAAGGATACCTCCCGGAATTCGATTTTCCCGTCAAAGCGGTTCGGGTGTGCAGCTGCATCCAAAGCATCTTTGATCTGTGGTTCGGAATAATAGATCTCCATCACCTTTTTGGATGCGGCCGAGAACCGCTGAAATTCATTCATGATATTTCCCATCTGGCGCATTGGGTTGGCAATTGCCCAGATCAGTCCGGAAAATGCCACATAATCTCCCATCGTCAGTTCGCCCCGAATTAAAAAGACACCGCCCACGGCCAGCATCACTACCGGCATAAGGTTTGCAATGCTTTCCACATATGGGAAAAATTTCAGCCATACCATGCTGGTTTCTTTGTTCGTCTCTGCATAATCTTTGTTTGCCCGGTCAAATTTTTCAATTTCATACGCTTCCCTGGCAAACGCTTTTACCACACGGTTTCCGGAAATATTTTCCTGCGCATAGGTGTTCATCTGTGCCAGTTTTTCACGCAGTTTCGCATGCATCGGTGCCACCTTGTTTTTGAACAGATAAATGATAAAAAACACAAACGGCGAAATAATTAACAGGCTCAGAGCCATTTTCCAGTTCATATAAAAGAAGTATATTGCCACCACACCAAACAGGGAAAATGATTCGATCACCATGCGGATCACCCATGCAACCATGTGGCGCACCGCATCCAGATCGCCCGTAACACGCGTCATCAGATCGCCGGTACGATATGTGCTGTAAAAGGTCATATCCTGCCTCTGGATTTTGTCATACAAAAAATTGCGCACACGGTACAGTACCGTCTGTGACACATGCTCGTAAATCATGCAGTCTCCATAGACAATCACACCGCGAAGTACGGTAAATACAATCATCAGGATGAGCAGATGATAGAACAAACCGCTATTCGTTCTCATATTTTTCCACGCATCTGCCCCACTTAAAAACAGATCCACAATTCTTCCGGAATAATACGGAACCGTCAGTTGCAATATATTATAGACAACGGTTCCCAGCATGCCGATCACATATAATACACGTCTGCCTTTCATATTTTCCCACAGCCACTGTATTTTTGTCTTTGGAAACAATGTTTCTTTTTTCACTTTCATCACAAGCCCCCACTGTCTTTCTTGTCAAATTTCTGTTATTGTATCAATTATTTTTGAATTATGATATAATACAATAACATAAAAATAGAACAAATCTATTCTATTTTTATGATTTTTGTCTTAGTACCAGGGGGTCATATGAACGAAAATTTATTTGAATACAGTGATATGCTGCGCTCTCCTATTGAAGCTTTTTGCTGTGGCACCGGATACTGGGAAGGTCCCGTTTCCTCCCACTGGCACTATTTTCTGGAACTTGTCTATGTGCAGGAAGGATCTGTAACGGTCAGCTGTAATGACAATACCTGTCTCCTGAAAAAAGGAGCCTTTATTGTATTTCCTCCGCAGGCAATGCACTCCATCTATCATACCGATGATAAGCCCTATGTTTACATCTGCTGTAAATTCAATCTCAACCGCATAAAACTTTCCGAGAATTATCTTCCAAATTTAAACTTTGCCTTTCACCAGATTTTAAACAGCACAAACCCTCCGCTGGTTTTTGATTCGGACAACCTGCCCGATTTTCCTGCTGAACTGTTTTTCACGGATATCTTAAAAGAGGTTCAGGAAAAACGCTACGGATATGATGCCTGTGTTTATGCCCAGTTCGCCCGGCTGATCGTACAGCTGCTGCGTTTCTGGCTGGAACAGGGAATTTCTTTTGATACGGATCAGATCCCGGAAGTGGAGGAAGAAGCGATGCAGAATGTTTTGATGTATATCGATGATCATTCCCAGGAAAATATCAATATTGAATCTCTGGCGCGCACATATCATATGAGTTATTCTTACTTTGCCCGGCAGTTCCGTAAATACTATGGGCAAAGCTGCAAGCAGTATATCGAATTTGTGCGGCTGAGCAAAGTGGAAAACCTCCTTTTATTTACCGGCCATGATTTAAGTTATATTGCGGGAGAAACAGGCTTTGCCGATTGCAGCCATCTGATCCGTACCTTTAAAAAACGCTATCAGATGACACCGAAACAGTTCCGCTTACAACATCAGAATATACGAAACTGACGTTTCCAATCTATGGGATTTTTTCCTTTTTCCCAAAAGTTTCTTCTTTTATGCTATACTATAGGAAACAATTCATAACGGAATAAGGAGGAAATCCCATGAAACGATTACACTTCACCAGATGCAGGACTTCTTTGCTTGCTGTTTTACTTGCCTTTTCCGTAGCTTTCGTACCTGTACCACCCATTTCTGATACAAGTTCCGATTCTGCTGCGCTTATCACGACTGCACAGGCTGCCCAAAAGAACACAAAAGACCGTTTTTCCATCAAAGAAGTTCCAAAATACAATGGAAAATCTTCTGTGGCTGTACATGGAAATAAACCATATTTCACCAGCCGGGAAAAGCAAAACACCAACACTTTTGAATCCTACCATAAACTCGACAAGCTCGGACGATGCGGTGTGGCCTATGCCAATGTGAGCAAAGACACCATGCCGACCGAAGCGCGCGGGGAAATCGGTCAGATCCGGCCATCCGGCTGGCACACAGTCAAATACACCGGTGTCGTGGACGGCAACTATCTGTATAACCGCTGCCACCTCATCGCCTACTGCCTTACTGCGGAAAATGCCAATAAAAAGAACCTGATCACCGGCACCCGCTACATGAACAATGAAGGTATGCTTCCTTTTGAGGAAAAAACCGCACGATATATAGACAAAACCAATAACCATGTCTTATACCGCGTGACACCGGTTTTTGAGGGCAGTAACCTGGTCGCTTCCGGTGTCCTGATGGAAGCTTATTCTGTGGAGGATCAGGGAAAGGGCATTTGTTTTTGTACCTACTGCTACAATGTACAGCCGGGTGTTGCCATAGATTATGCCACCGGTGACAGTCATCTGAATGGAAAAAATAACCAGAATTCCCATAATAGTTCTGCAAAGGAACACGCATCCGCGGTCTATATTTTAAATACTAACACCAAAAAATTCCACAAACCGGACTGTTATTCGGTAAAGCAGATGAGCAGTAAAAACCGAAAAAAATACAAGGGGCTCCGCAAGAAATTGATCAAAGACGGATATTCCCCTTGTAAAAACTGCAACCCATAACGGCTGCCCTATTTCCCAATGATTTCATCGGTATTGATAAACTCATACGGTGTCTGCTGGTAAACGTAATAATTCAGCCAGTTTGCATAAAGGATATTTCCATGTGACCGCCACTGCAGCATCGGCCGCTGCGTTGGATCATCATCCGGATAATAATTACACGGAAGCGTGATCGCAAGTCCCTTCTCCCTGTCACGCTTATATTCACTGTCTAATGTCATCCGGTCATATTCCGGGTGTCCCATCACAAAAATCTGGCTGCCATCCTGATTGATTACCAGAAAAACCCCCGCCTCTTTTGATTTTGCCAGAATGGTCAGTTCTTCATGCTTTAAAATATCTTCCTCCCGGATCTCGGTATGCCGGGAATGTGGAGCATAAAAATAATCATCAAATCCGCGTACCATCGGAATCTTGCGATTCATTACATGGTGCCGGAATACCCCGAACATTTTCTGCTTTAGATCATATTTTTGGATTCCGTAATGATAATAAAGTGCAGCCTGCGCCCCCCAGCACAAATGCAGGGTGGATGTCACATGCTTTTTGGACCACTCCATAATCTCACACACTTCATCCCAGTAATCGACTTCTTCATATTTCATCTGTTCCACCGGTGCACCGGTAATGATCAGCCCGTCAAAATACTGGTTCTTAATTTCCTGAAACGTCTGATAAAACTTGTTCAGGTGGCTCTTTGAAGTATGGGTGGATGCATGGGATGCCGGTGCAAGCAGCGATACGTCTACCTGTAACGGGGTGTTTGACAATGACCGGAAAATCTGCAATTCCGTCTCTTCTTTCAGTGGCATCAGGTTCAGAATCACGATATTGATCGGACGAATATCCTGATGCATCGCACGGGACTCATCCATCACGAAAATATTTTCCTGTTCGAGGATCTCCTTTGCAGGCAGATCACTTTGTGTTCTGATTGGCATAACTTTTTCTACCTCCCACCAAATTGTTCTATAAATGTATCTTCGGAAATAATCGGAATTCCCAGTTCTTTTGCCTTACGATTCTTAGATGATGCGGATTCCACGTCATTGTTGACAAGATATGCCGTCTTTTTTGAGACGCTTCCTGTCACTTTTCCGCCCTGGCTTTCTACATAGGCCTTAAATTCATCCCTGTTTTTATAGTGATGCACATCTCCGGTGATCACAAAACTCAGTCCCGCACAGCTTCCGGAAGAAGTATCCTGCACTTCTACATGTTCTATCGAAAGTTCATGAAGCAGATCCTCAAACCCACTGTGATTTTTTTCATTCTGATACCAGGTTACAATTGATCGGGAACGTTCCGCTCCGATCCCCTCAATATCCTCAAACCCGTCCCCCTGATGCAGACGTTGCAAAAAGCCTTCAAAACCAATGGCGGCAACAATTTTTTTCCCGGCATCCACACCGATCAGCGGTATGCACAGGGCAAATATAAAGTTCACCGGATGTACCTGCCGGCTTTTTTCAATGGACTGTTCCATATTTGCCACAGATTTTTCACCAAAGCCCTCCATCTGGCTGATCTCCCCGAAATGCTCTTTCAAACGGAAAATATCCGCAAATTCATGGATAAATCCCGCATTCATAAAACGGAGCATCGTCTGAATGGAAAGGCCGTCGATATCCATCCCCCACTTGCTGACAAAACGGGTAAATTTCTTGACATTTTTGGCTGTACAGTCCGGATTGGTACAATGCAGGGTCTTTGTGCCACTATTTTCACTCACATGAACTTTTGTCGGTGCATGGCACACCGGACACTGGGATGGAATCTCCGGAGCACCTACAGCATCTTTTACCGCAATACATTTCGGAATGATCTTATTGGCTTTGATCACGGAAAGTGTACACTCTTTTCCGATTCCCAGACGCTCGATCTCGCTGATATTGCATAGAGATGCTCTCGATACCGTTGTTCCCTCAATCTGCACCGGTTCAAACACGGCAACCGGGGAAATCGTAGACACCGCACACGACCATTCGATATATTTTAGTTTTGTATCCACGGCCTCATCCTGCCATTTGAACGCAAAACCGGCGCGTGTCGCATGATGCCCGGTCACGCTTCCCGATGCCGCATAATCCGTATCATCATAACAGATCACCAGACCATCTACCGGAATATCCATTTTTCCGCTCTCTACAAGTTTCGTCCATCGGTCAATGGCTTCCGGAAGTTTTTGGGCGGTTGTCGCTTCCCTGTCTACCACATCAAATCCCAGTTCTTCCAGAAAGTGCATCCGCTCTCCCCACGATACCATCGGCTCATCCAGATGCACCAGTGTAAATGCATGAAACCTGACATGGCGTGCCTTCACTTCTGCCGGATCTTCCAGATTCAGCGTTCCGGATGCCAGATTTCGCGGATTTGCATATTTTTCATCGTCATCCTCAATCATGTCGTTGATCTGTGCAAAATCTGTATAGGATATGGCAGCTTCTCCTCGCACAACCAGATGCCCCTGATACGAAATCTTCTGCGGGAATCCTCCGATCGCACCCTTTAAAAATGTAATATTGGTACCCAGGTTTCCATTTCCTCTGGTAAGAATTTTTACAAGATTTCCGTTATCATACGTCAGAACCAGCGTAAGTCCGTCCAGTTTCCATGACAGCCAGATCGGATAAGCTCCCGCCCATTGCTGCAGTTCTTCCACCTGTTTGGTCTTCGCCAGAGAAAGTGCCGGATACTCATGCGGTTCTTTTTGTCCGCTTCCGGATTCTTCATATCCGGCATTCTGCGTCGGGCTGTCTTTTATAATATATCCGGTTTTTTCTTCCAGCGTGGTAAGCTCATCAAACAAAGCATCCCACTCATAATTTGGCATGATTTCATCCTGTCCGTTATAATACGCAGCTGATGCTGCATTCAACTGTTTTACCAGTTCTTCAATCCGTTGCTTTTCTGTTTCCATTTTTGTTCTCTCTATCTATATGATGATTTACCACCGTATACGTGCCATGTATGGCAGAATTGCGTGGTTTTCGTTTTGATTTTTGTGGTTTTTCCATTGGTCGCACGGGCTGATTGCTCGAATGTGCGATCAACTGTTTTAACTTTTTAAATTCCTCCGGTGTAACATCCCGGTACTTTCCTGATTCGAGATCTCCCAGTTCAATATTCATGATCCGTACACGTACCAGTTTCTGTACACGGTACCCAAAATATTCACACATGCGTCGGATCTGTCGGTTTAATCCCTGTGTCAGAATGATCCGGAACTGTTTTTTTCCTGTCCGTTCTACCCTGCATTTGCGCGTTGTCGTGCCAAGTTCCACAAGCGGAACACCGTTTGCCATACCATGCAGAAATGCATCCGTCACCGGACGGTTCACGGTAACAAGATATTCTTTTTCATGCATATTTCCCGACCGCATAATTTTGTTGACAATCTCACCGTTATTCGTCAACAGCAACAGTCCTTCCGACTCTTTATCCAGACGCCCGACCGGATAGATCCGTTTCGGATAATGCAGGAAATCAATCACATTATTTTTTTCCCTTTTTTCCGCCGTGCAGACAATACCCGCCGGCTTGTTAAGCGCGATCAGTATCATTTCTTTTTCTTTTTGTACCGGTCTTCCACAGAAACAGACCTCCTGTCCATCCGATACCTGATCCCCCATCCGCGCGGTTTTTCCGCCGATGGTTACATTTCCTGCTTCAATCTGGCGATCTGCTTCTCTTCTGGAGCATACCCCTGCTTCACTTAAAAATTTATTAATTCTGACTTCCACGTTTCTTCCCTGTCTGACAAAAATCGCGGAGACCTCACAGCCTCCGCTTCTTTATGATGTCTTTATTATTTTACCGTTTTTAATAAATCGCTCTTGATGTATCCGGTTTTTCCCTGGAACTTCACCTTCGTCCATTCTCCCTTGGTGCCAAGTTTCTTTAATTTTACGCCCGCATCCACTTTTCCAAGAAGTTCTCCATCTGTACTGGCGGTTTTACGCACATTACAGATATCCTTCGTTTTTACGGTTCCCTTGCCGGAACCTGACTTGGAAGACACTTCCTTTACAAATTCGCTCTTTACATATCCGGTTTCTCCCTGGAATTTTACCTTGGTCCAGTCACCTTCCGTTCCAAGTTTCTTCAGTTCCACACCAATATCCACTTTTCCGAGGAGCTCACCATCCGTACTCGGGCTCTTTCTGACATTACAGATATCTTTTGTCTTGACCGTACCGGTAGATTTCTTGGAATCGCTCTTTTGGGTATCTTCCTTCTTTTCCGTAGACTCCGTTGTCTGGGTTTCCTCGGTCTTTTGAGTTTCTTCTTTCTTTTGAGTTTCTTCCGGTTTCTTTGCCTCTGTGGTCTGGGTTTCCTGCGTCTGGCTTTCCGTCTCTGTCGTCTGGGTTTCGGTATTGCTTACAATCGTTTCTCTCCATTTTGCCATGGCATTTCGAAGTGTTCCACCCACCATATTGGCAAGTTTTTCATCACTCTTTACAGCTTCATTATAGCTTGTCTGCACCTCTTTCTGCAGAGCAACCACTTCATCACTCTTCTCATATGCCAGAATCAGGGAATACAGATTTGCATCCAGATCCTGATCCAGGAAATTGAAATTGTATGCAGAGTATATGTTATTGATGATCAGATTTCCCTTTCCGTCTCTCTCCACATAGAAGAAATCCATTCCCGGTGCCGGAGTATCCACACCTTTGAATTTCAGATCATAGCATACAGATACCAGATAAGAATCATCGGTTGCCCCCTTTGTGGAATAACAGGTGATGTTCTGATAATCCTCATAATACTCAGAAAACGTCGTGATATAACTCTTTTCATTGTCACTGAGCGGCTGTGCAATCATCTCCAGCGAATCCGTATCTCCACCGGCATATGCCGCATAATAATTTTCCATCAGTGTCACAAGTTCCGCATCTGCATCTTTCTGCAGCTTACCAATTTCCTGATATTCTGTAGTCTGTGTCACTCCCTGTGTACCGTTTTGTGTCTCTTTCTGATCTTTCTGCGGACCGGTACACTTTACTAGAATCACAACAAGAATCACAAATAAAACAGCTGCGCAAAAATATCGTCTATATTTCACAAAAAAGTCTGTAAACTTTTTTAATTTTTCATTCTGCATATGAACCCTCCATAAAAATGCATCTTTCCATTTATGATACCACACCTCATACTATTCGTCCAGTAAAAAAGCGGTGCATGACGCACCGCTTTTCCTGTCGTTCCATGGGTAAGTTGTTTCCTTGCCACATAGCATAAACTGCACCCGGCGGGAATCGAACCCAATTAAATTTCCGCCGGAGCAGCTTATTCTACACACTTTTGAAAAATCATGTCATCTTTCGTGTCATCTTGCGGTCTATACAATTATTTTTATCTCTGTCCATAAGATTATAATTCTTTAACAGTATACGATTTAGCCTGCTTTTTGTCAAACGACGGTGTAAGTTCAATTTTCCAGTATTCCGTCAACGATGGCTGCTGCCATCGTTTTAGCATCATACAGCTCCACATCATCCTTGTCATCGACAAAACAACATTCCACCAACATAGCCGGAGAATTGGTTCGGCGTAACACATACAGATCCTTGCGATCTTTTACTCCACGGTTATGAAATCCAAGAGCTGCGATCTCTTTTACAACTCTCTCTGCTGTTGGTTTTGCAGAGCTTGTCTGACTGTATACCCAAACTTCCGTTCCCGTGGTCTTGCCATTTCCCTTTTTATCCGCTACTCCGGAATTAAAGTGGATCGAAATATCCAGATCCACCTTGTGCTTGTTGCACTTTGTTACGATCCGCTTCAGGACATCCGTCTGGCTTGTCCCATTCTGACAGGTGCAGTCATATACGGTATGTCCTTTTTCTCTGAGCAGTTTGATCAGTTCTTTTTTAACCTTGCGTGCCTCTGTGGACTCCTTGATGAGTCCAACAGCACCGCAGGCGATCTTTCCATCCGGGTTATGCCCGGCATGTACGTTTATTTTCATATGTAATTACTCCTCCTTCACTTCTGGTATTCCTGCTACGCTGGTGAGCAGCGATACTAAACCGGCCACAACCGATGCTGATACGACCATACGCCAATCAACCGCTGATACGAATGCTGCGGTGCCGATCGTGGCAATCGCGGTTTGTGCCATTGTTTTGATTGCACGGATACCTGCGGCTTTTATCCATTTTTCTGTGCTTACGCTTGGTTTTAATACACAATTCTTTAACATATTACTCTCCTTCCTGTGGCTCCGTTGGCAGAGCCATCAATGCGTTATATAGTTGTGTTCCCACTCCGTTCCCGTGCAAAGCGTGATATTGCTGGTACTCGTCCTCTAAGGACTGTTTTACATATACTGGACAATATCCGAGATCATCATGGTATTTGTTATACAAACGAATCAGATCGGCACGAAGCAATGCCCTGACTCCTTTGCGTGTGGCGATTACCTGCTTATATAAGCAAACTGTCACGCCCGCTAATGTGGTTAATAATTGCCAGTTATTTGACAAAAATTCAATCATATGTATTCCCTTCTTTATTATTATGCTTTAAGTATAACGCCCGTTCGGGTTGTGTTTGTACCAAGTTTCCATGAAACAGCAATTTAACTTTTGAGAACTCTCCAATGGTTTCAAAAAAATACAATCTTGCAAAAAACGGAAGCATTACTATTCCATGCTTGAATTGCATTATTTTTTTCGTTGGGCATTTAGCAAGCCATTTTTTAATAGCGACAACCGTTGGCTATCAGTCAGACAGTATTAGAAGCAGAGTCTCGTTCGTTAATGGAAACGAGCAAATAGGAGTGACTATTGCTTATTCGAAAGAAGATACACTTGAGGCCTATTCCGGGAAGTTTACTATCAGTAATACGAGAGATTCGATGGATGTTATTGTCATAGGTATTAAAAATTACAGCAAAGTGTAAAGTTAATTATTTGTTGTTAGATTAGTATTTTTAATTATTTTTTCTCCGTCAGAAACATCTGGAACAATAAGATATTTTACAATAGATGCCTCAGATATATTTGATGCATTTTTGTAGAATGGAATATTTATAAGCACTATTGTAGTATTATCAATGCTATTAGCATAAAAATCGAAGTAAATAATATTTCCGCTGCGTACTATTCTAAACTTTTTAATTTGTTTAAGAGTATTGTACCTTTGAATTATATAGGGATTGTCTGCATATTCTTCAATAATATCAAAGTTGCAATTGCCGCCTAATCCATTATTAAAAACTTGACTAATTGTGACATTAAAATGGTTATAAGCTGCTCCTTGTGCCCCTGTTTCCGAAAAATAAGTAATTTTAAAAAATCTAAACCATCCACCTGCCTTACCAATACTTTTTTCATAGTAGAAATTTTTAGTAATGCCATCCGGATTAATGATTTGAAATTTACTATTTAAATTGCTGTTTGTTCTATGCAACTTTAAGATACGCCGCTTTTACTGATTCTTTGTTCACGTTGCAATAGATCATAGTTGTATCTATCTTGCTATGACCTAAAATTGCCTGTATATATTGTATTGGCAGTCCCCTTTTTGCTGCATTTGTTGCCATTGTCCGGCGAAAACGGTGCGGATGTACCTTTTCTACACCAGCTCTTCTTCCAATCTGGCGAACCAAATGCTCGATGCTACACTTTGACATCCCTGTCCCTCTTTTATTTAAAAATAACGGGGAAGATGCATTCCAACTTCGTTCTGCCAAATAGCGTTGTAAATAATACATTGCATTATCACTTATATATACGGTACGTTCTTTATTCCCCTTTCCCAGTACTGTGCACTCTCCTGTTCGGAAATCTATATTTTCCATGCGTAAATGAGCCACTTCTGAAACACGACAACCTGTGGAAAGCATAAACTCCACCAGTGCCTTTTCTCTCGAAGTCTTCAGGCAGTCCCTGATTTTCTCCATTTCCGCAGCAGAAAATGGCTTCTTATCTACTTTTTTCTGTTTGATGCGCTTGATTCGCAACATTGGATTCTTAGAAATAATCTCTTCTGCTGTCAACCATGCAAAGAACGTAGACAGAAATCGCCGCTTATTATCTACCGTTACGGAGCTCACTTTGTGCGTACTCTGATACTTAGCAAGATGAAAACGAATGTCATTTGTTCGGATTTCCGCAAAATCTTTTGGAATATCCACGAGAAGTTTCATAACAGCGTCTCTGTATTGATCCAAAGTGCGATCTGAATGCCCTTCCAACCGCATAGATGCTATATAGGTTTTAAGGATTTTCTCATTTCCCTGCTCATTAACCGGCACCAAATCTGTACACTGTTCCACCACATTATACCTGCAAAAAAGAGCAGATAATGCCATATCTACCTCGCTTATCTGCTCTTTCCCCATCTTCTTATATAATATTGCCAGTAACTCTGTGCGAAACTTTTCTTCCATCGTTGTTCTCCTTATTCTATAATGTTTCTTTCCATTATAGAACAGAGTTCTTATACTTCGGCAACATATTCCTCGCCAGTAATTTTTTTGTATTCTTCTTCTGTGATCCACTTTCCAACGGCATTATGCACACGTTTTTTACTCCACAGACCACGGTCGTAATACTCTTTCACTTTTTCAAACTTACTCATCCAGACTCACCTCCATCTGCATCGCCATATAATCAATATCTGCTCTCTGTTTTTCGATGCTATCTGTGTTTTCTTCTGTTTTTACCACATTTTCCTCTAAATCCACAGATACTGCCGTAATACGCATCTCTGTATCATCTACTTCTTTTGCAAGGATAACCGTCTTTTCTTCTCCCTGCAGCTCTATTTTTTCAAGGACAACATATCCAGGAATCACAGATGTCAATACATCCTCGTCTGAATAGATCTCTAATCTCGAAAGGCTATTCTTGTCAGAAAAAATGGTCTGCAATTTTTCACAGGTTTCTTCATTATTAAATACAATATGTAGTTTTCCTTCTTTGTGGTTAGCATCTACTATGTTATAAATGCTCTTTTTTGTCTTTAATTTCATATTTTTCCTTCTTTCTTAATCAAATTTACGAGTTACAATTAAAATCAAACAGCAATTTAAAAGGTCTCTTTCATGAAAGATCAATAGCACTTCCACAAACTACAGTGTTAGATTACATAGTATACGTGAATTCTCCTATTGGATGTCAAACCTTTACAGCAGAACACTCATCTGATTTACCAAGATCAACGGGAGAATTCAATATATTATGGTTTGGGAGTGGAGACAATTATAATGGCTCAAGACTTCATGTAATTGCTATTCCTTATGCGTCTTCCACGACTAGGAAAATATATGCAAGAGAATATTTTAATCAAACTTGGCTTACTGGTTGGTTTGAATTATAATTTTACCCAATTGCTCCAAACAGCATCATGCCGACTCCGAATCCATAACTCGTATTTGCCTTTGAATCCGAGCTCTTCCTGAAATACCTGAGATGCTATTTGAGTTAAACGAAAGAATGAACCGTTTCCGTCTACACCAAATTGTATTATATTCCACCAACCGTCTAAATTTGGATACGGAGAATCGGCTACTGGATCACCATATCCAGTTACACAATAGACGTGTATTCCTGTTGTTAAAGGAACTTCATTAAAAAGCTTAAATGTTTTTGGAATATAAGAAATATCCAGCATATTGGTATTTAAATTGCTGTTTATTTGCGCAATACTGGCAGCCATCGTCCCCTCTATGTTCGGATTCGCCTGCCGCGCGTCTAGTGCACTCCCTGGTTCTGTGGTGGTATTGTTGTTCACTACACTTGTTTTCGTATCTGGTGGAGTTTTCCATGCTCCATCTTCTCTGAGATATTTTGTAGTGCCAGCCGTTGTAGATGGTGCAGGAACAAGACCTGCTTTTGCGCCAGTTCCGGATTTTACAAAATTGGAATATGTCGTGTCTGTAAATTTTGCGTTTTTTGGTACATTAGATTCTACCGTATGGCTATTAACTGTATCTGAATTTCCACCATTTGCAGGAAGCGAAGTTGGCTTGTCTGACAAATCATTATAGTTTCCGGTAAAAGCTACGGCTTTAAGATCTGCAAAAAACTTTGCAATCTTTCCAAGAATCTTCGGCATTTTCTCCTTGGACGCAATATTTTCTCTCTTATCTGCCACTGTAAACTCCGGCTCCTGTAATGCATCCGTTGCATTTTCTCTTGTTTTCATCTGCTCATCAATCTTTTTCAGATTGGCATTCACGACTTCCACATCATAATCGTCCTGCGGATCATCCATCTGCAGATCATAATACTTTGTCTTTGTCATGACAGAACCTCCTCTCTCAACTGTCTGTGTGTATAGTTATGTAACTGTGCATGCGTAAATTTGTGTAAAACTGCATGCGTATTATAAATAAGAAGAACTTTGTAGCATATATCCTCTGGTGACATGCGCCGGATCAATTCTTCAACAACTCCGACACGATCCGCTACATTCAATTTCAGATGCACGAGTATGTAATAATGCTCCTCATCTGAATACAGATCATAATTGTTTTCTCCTAAGCTGGCATTTAAACATTTTACAAGTGTCGGATGCGTATACGGTATCCGTTCATTCCACCGTAGCGACACACGCGACCGGCGGAGTTCCAAATTTTCACCAGCACCCGGAATGATATGTAAGATTCTTTCGAACCGCTCGATGCCTTCTACATCTGAAGTCTCTATGAATGCATTTTGTAATATTTTAGTGGTATCCATGTTAATCGCCGCCACCTGCTTATCCTCGCTCTGCATCAATTGCTTCATTTCTTCAAACTGCTGCATAAAAGGTGGCAAATAATCAATCATTTTTTTAGCCACTTACATCACCCCTTACCGGAATTGCATCCTCATCCAATGTTACATTTTCAGATGCACCGTTCAGTTTCACATCTGTAATATCCAATATTCCATCAATCAATAATAACCGGGATTCAATCTGGCTCTTACGCACCACCAGGTTATCTTCATTACTCCAATCAGCAGAAAGTTCTGTAAAATACCCATCTATTGTCGACTGCATATCGGATTTCAAGGATTCAAATGAATATCCGTTCTTATATACCGCAGTAACTGTCACAGCAACAGGAATTTCTTTCACTCCCATAATCTTTACCACATGTCCGATCGGTGCCAGCCCATATCCCTCCCCGGTCTTATCATCCGGGTCAACATCATTCTGCACTTTCTGTACTAATGTAGCAGATGGAGCTTTAAACTCTGAGGATATGATATACACCCGAACAGTACCACCCACTGTCAGTAATTTATCCTTTGCCGCATCATGTACCGCTTTCAGCCATGCATATACTTCCACCCCAACGGTTTCCGCAGACTGCTTCCCAATCCACTCCGTAACTGCAGCAACAGGAATAAACTTTACCGGATCATATCCTTTTTCCCACATCCGGATAACTTTGCATGCACCAACTCCATCAATAGCCGATACACGCTCCTTATAATCCGGATTATTGCCACAGAAGCTTGTATTGGAAAATCCCTCGTAATAACGTTCACGGAAATCTTCCACATCTTCCTCATCCTCGCCGGGGATCAAGACTTCGGTCAATTCCGCTGTTTCCATATCATTCAGATCATTCTTTGTTTCAATCGTAAGCAATGATCCCAACTGCTGATTTCCAACAATACCTGCAGTCTCACATGTTACCTGATACTCTCCGGTTGCTGCATCCATTACAGATGTTACCTCATAGTTCAGATCACCAAGGTTAAACCGGTCCCCGATCGCTATGGCTGTATCGGACGGACTAACAACCATCTTGCATACCGCATTGGTCTCTTCTTTAGGATATACTCCGTTTTCAGCTGCACGCTTGATCAAATAATAGTAGGATGCTGTATCTGCATATACCTCATTCACAATCATATCCATATCGATATACGTCTGCGCCAATTCCATAGCAATTGGTGCTATTGCATCATAAATTATCGATCCTTCTCGCTTATCCAACTTGTCGCTTACAGATGCAAGCATTTCTTCCATGATAGAATCGAAGTCTTTGTTCTCAAACACTAATATTCCACCTCCGTTTCCAATCCATTTACTTTATCGCCTTCTGCTGTAATTACAGAGAACGTAACATGCAGAGCTTTCTTTCCCACCGGTTCCATCTCAAAATCTTCACAAGACTCAAAACGATCATCTGCAGTAATTGCATCCGTAATCCGACTTGGAACTTCTGACATAACATAAGATAGAGACTTTCCCCTCAGATCCTGAAGCTCCACTCCATAATCCCATGAATAAATTACATTTTCATATCGCTCTGTGTTCAAGATTTTCAATATTGCCTGCCGGTTTGCCTCTTCTCCGTCTGCTTTGCCAAGAAAAATGCTTGAATCGTTCTCAATGGTTCCTATCTGCATTGCATATGTAAGAGACGGGTCACTTTCCAACTCGAAATCTGTATCCTGTTCTTCTTCATCTTCATAGTTAATTGGAACCATCAGTTCACCACCCTGTCTATAATTATGTATTCCTGCCCACCGCTTTTTCGAAGCATAAGCACCTTTTCTCCAACCTTAAGACTATTCAGTACTGTTCTACTTTGAATAACATCTCCAATTTTTATTTCAACTTCATAATCTGTGACATTTCTACTCAAATGCAAAAAATCTTCATCAATTTCCAAAGTATTTGACATTTTAATTATAAGCGGAGACACGCCTGAAACTGTACCAATCTTATAATCACTCATTTTCGCTGATCTTACGGCATCCATCGCAATTTTCTTAATTAACTGTACCAAACTATCACTCACTAAAATCTCCTCCAGACACAACTAAGTCCATTGTGTACTCGCAATTTTTAAATGTATGCGTAACTTTATCTACCAGCATATAGTTTGCCACTGTGATATCACCCAAATCTAACATGACCGGAACCAGAGAACCACCACGTACATTTATATTTCCAATCACACCAGATATGGTCAATGTACGTTTCTTCTTATCATACAGTTTTAACAATGCCTTTGATTTAAGCTTTCCAATATCCGGATTGTCAATTTTATCCAAATACTGCAAAGTTCCCCATTTACCTATGTTTTTTGAGTCTTTTGTTACATATAAATCGAATGTTCCTTTTTTCTTGTTTTCATATACAAGCTTTATTTGGTTATACACATCACTGTCAATGGTTGTTTTATAGGAATAATCTTGTCCGGTCTCAGCATCCACCAAGCATGTATTGACTTTCATTTTTGCTACATCTGTAAGCTGAAGTTTTCCTACCTTATCGTAGAGCACATAGGTCTTCCCCTTTGTTATCAGAGTATCATCAAGCGCATTTTGGATAATATCAAATAATGTAGTATTATCTTCTATGGCTGATCTGCGCCATCCAGTGTCAGCAAGCGTACCATATTGCAAATTAAATCTCTTAGCCAAAATCTTTATCAACTCACCGGCTGTTTTCTTTTTGTACACAATTGTTTCTTTATTTTTTAAATATCTGAGCTGATCATATGCTATATACGATGCCATCCCATCTTTCTTACCTTCTTTTGTAAATACAAAACCATAGAAAAACTTCTTGCTGTCCACAGTAACAAGAACTTCATTTCCCATTCCTATGGAAAATCCTTTTTCAACTTTTGCTGTGAAAGTAAATTTGCCAGGTGTGCTGTCTCTTTCCCATACAACCTTTGCTCCCTCTTCCGCCGGTACTGTAAATTTCTTTTTTCCATTATTTACAGTAATCATTACATTGCCAGCCGGTATTTTTCCCGTTTCTGCTTCATCGGCTTTTATGGTTTCCGCTTTTGCCTCATGACGCGATAATATTTTCTGCAAATATTGCAGTTCCTTTTTCGAATCCTTTTTTCCACTACCAGATGAACCATTTGGGGTGCTTGTATATTTTGGCGTACCATAGCCTGTAATTGTGGCATTATTCAGAGAATATGATCGCCGTGCTACCTTATCAGATGTATTTCCTTCAATAGTATGTAACTGTCCACCGCTTACGCTCTCAACAATGCCTACATGGCTTCGGCCAGTTTTAAAATAAACAATGTCACATCTCTTCGGGGTATATTTGCCTTTATATTTGAACTGCCCACGCTTTTTAAACCACTGCATCCCATAGGTTGTAGATGCTGTTTTCGGAACAACCGAAGTCGATACTCCAGCCTCGTGCGCACACCAGGAAACAAACGAATGGCACCATGCAGCACCATTCGCTCCTGTATATTCTCCGTATTTTGTTCTGTTGTTGCCCTGCTCCCGGTATCCGATCTCACTAATAGCTACATCAACAATATCCTTCATCAGCTACCACCTCCCGAAAGCTTTAAAACTGTGCCAGCATAAATATAGGCTCCATTTGATGAAGATTTGCGTCCATGCTTACGCGCTGCATTTTCAATCGTTTTCTGATTTAACTGATAGATTTTCTTCCATGCAGATGCATTATTCATCTGTTTCTTTGCAATTTTCATAAGCGTATCACCAGATTTTATCTTGTAACTTTTGGCTATAGCTTTCGTTTTCTTCCGTTGTTTTTTAACCGTAGCAACCGTTTTCTTTTTTCCGGATTTTGTCTTTTTGCTTTTAAGTACAAGCTTCTTTGCTCCCCAATGTCGATACTGCTTCATGTTAAGCTTTACGCACACATCTGATCCGTATTTATCTGCATCTTCCATGATTTCATAATCTTCGATGGTCACGTCTGTTGTAATATCTTCAATGAGATGTTTTTGAGAAACTTCATAGCGTAGGAGTTTAAATACAACTGGTTTCTTCTGATTTTTCCATTTTTCTAATTTGGAAAGATAATATGCAGCTCCCACTTTTGCTTTTTCTTGTGAAAAAGGATATTTATGGATTGGCAATAAAAGCTCCGGGATTGTAATATCAGACAACCCTGGAGACTTAATATAATTAACCTCTCCCTCATTTATGAGAGTTATAGTCTTATTTTTGTTATTGATCTTGATGTTAAGAGATCCTGGGGTCACCGGAAAAAGAACCCCATCAATATATAATTCATACATCTTTAGTGCTCTCCTTCCGCTGCTGCGTTCATTTCTTCTTCAATTTTGCTACGCAAATGCTCTGCCATTCCATCTAAATCCATATCATTGTTTACGTTGTTATGGTTGATCATCTCAACCTTGATCTGTGCTGTTGTAAATTTATTCACGTACTCACGATCCGCAATATCTCTTAAATACTTCAGATCCTCACTGGATGCAGATAATGTATTTGCCGTTTTGGCGGTATTCTTGGCAGTGTCTGCTGTATTTGCCGCTGTTGCTGCGTTACTGGACGCAAGCGCATTTGGATAATTATTCGCATTTGGAATATTGGTAGCCTTTGAAGATAAGGTATTCTTTATTTTACTGGTTACACCATCTCCCCATGCCGCCCCTGCAGTATATGCATCGTTGACCCATCCTTTCTGGTAAGTGTCATATGTTTTTACTCCTTTACTAAATGCAGCCGGCACGCTGGCATAATCTTTTGTATTCCCGGCAGCTGCAGCCGCCTTTGATGCATAATTATCTGCTGCCCCCGTAATTCCAGAATAGTCAAAGTCTACAAAAGGAAGTTTATTCAATGCCGAACAAATGCCAGATACTACCGTAAGTGCTGTAGACAGCATGTTATACCAGAGTGCCTGCACATGACTGATCGCATTGTGAAAAGCAATCTCAACATTGGTTGCACATGCTCCCCCTGCGTTCCATATTCCAATAAAAATATCTGCAACTGATAATCCCCAATTTTTAAAATACTGGATAACAACATTGATTCCTCCGCAAATTGCACCAAATGTACTTTGGGCAATATGTCCAGTGCCCGAAAAATGATTTGCAAGAATAATCAATGCTGTAACAGCAGCCATTATTCCAACAACAATCCAAGTTAATGGACATGCAAGTAACATCGTATTAAATCCAGCTTGTGCAACAGTCGCTTCTGCTGTTTTGACCGTTTGAGCAGAATATGCTGCTGTATTTGCCAATACCGCTTTAGCATGGGCATATTCCTGTGCTGTTGATATTGCTTTTTGAACATTAGCAATTATTTGCATTCCATTATAAGTTCCAAGTGCAACATTATAAGCAATAAGTGCTGCTGCAGCTACTCCGAGAATAGGACCTATAGTTTCCCAATGTTCTGTTGCAAATGAAGCTATCGATCCAATTCCTTCAAATATATCAAGAACCACACCGGCTACCACTGCAAGGTCATTTATTGCATTCGTTGCAAACGTTTGGAAGCCATCTGTATTTGCGAGATCATTAAGTCTCTGTAGAACCGGCTGAAATGCCATAGTGGCATTATTTTGAAATACCGTCCACATTTGCCCCCATGTCATAGGCATAGATTCAAAATTAGCATTTATCTCATCTGTTGCCGCAAATACTGCTTGTTTCACAACATCTGCCGACAGTTCCCCATCTTGTGCCATACTTCGAATCTTACCTATCGGGACATCAAGATAATCTGCAATATTCTGAATCAGATTCGGTGCCTGTTCAAAAATACTGTTTAACTCATCACCTCGAAGTACACCAGAGCCCAGCGCCTGTGATAACTGCAATTCTGCATTTGCTGCTTCCTGCGTAGACGCTCCCGCAATTGTCATCTGCTTTTGGGCTAAATTTGCGAACTGGACAACTTCTGCATTGGAACTAAATGCATCTTTCGCATTGTTACCAAATCGGGCAACCACACTTGCCATATCTCCTAATGATCCTCTGGCATCGTTTGCAGCCACATAAACCATGTTGTACAAATCGGCCGTACTCTGCAATCCGTCATTCATCATATTTAATCTGGATGTGGTCTGTGTGATCTCATCCGACATCTCCAAAATTTTTCCAGCCGTCTGAATACTCAGGTACGCCCCTGCCATTCGTTTAATTACCGAAACTAAATTCGATGATTCACTTGCACCGTTTTGCAATGACTGATTAAATTGTTCCTGTCTTCGAATATTATCATTGATCGGACTACTCGCCTGTTGCATTGTTTGATTGAATTCTTCCGCAGCTACAGTTGCCTGTGCAATTTCATTCCGGGCAGCGGATAATGATGCTGTATTAACCCCAGCATTCATGGACTGATTCATATCATCCATAGCAGATATAGTCATATTTACAGCACTTACAATATGCATAAGAGGAGCACTAAAGTTGTCCGCCAGCTGTATTCCTGTTGTAATTGTAGCCATATCATAACCGCCCTTCTGCTTCCTTGGCTATTCTCTTTGCCTCTTTCTTTTCCGCTTCAACCCTTATATCTATACAGGCAATAATAAAAGCCTTTTCTTCCTCTTCTAAGGCGACCCACTGGGAAGGAAGAATGTGGAGTTTATGCAATGCATAATATGCATAGTTTGCCTCCGCATCCCCTTCCTCAATTAGTTTTTTGCCTGCTCTGTCTTATCCTCTAAGGTATCAAATCCCTGGAACTTCTGAACCCATGCAGAAAGGTCCTGATATTCTCCCGGGTTGTCGATCATGGCATACAGAAGTTCTCCCGGTGTTTTTACTCCATAGGAATCCTGCAGTTCCTTATTGTAAAGATCCGGTTCAACAATGCTCTCTGCGATCAGATCATTGATATATGCCGTTGTATCCAATTTTGGACGGAACATATTCGGTTTTCCAACTACCGGAACATCTTTTGTATGGCCCTCACGCATTGCTTCATTTCGTTTTGATGTAATCGGACGGAACTCAAACTCCAAAGGATTGCCATTTTCATCTACAAACGCTTTCGATGGTGCATACTTCCCGTTCTCTCTCTTGATTTTGTTTTTTGCTAAAAATCTACTTAAATTTGACATATGTTATCTCCTTTTCTTTCCATATAAAAATCCCCTCATGCAATGCACAAGGGGAATATATTACGCTGCTAATCCAATAAGTTCCTCAAATTTCTTTGGCATATCGAAATCATCAAATGTGAAATCAACATCTTCATCCAAATAAGAATCTGACGAAGCATCAAACTTTGCAAGAACGCCTCCATCAATATTACACTGCAACAGGGTAATGGTCTGCGATCCTGCATCACTCGATGGATCATCATTTGTAATCTCCATTTCAAAATACACATCATCTCCGGTATCTTTGAAATTAAGCATCATTTCGCGAAAAATACTGGTATTGTAATGCATCGTGCAAGAGCCAGTTCCTTCCCACGATACGGATTTATTTCCTTTACCGGTTTTTCCAAGCGTAGGAATTTTCACCTTATTCTTTTTGAATTTTGCTTCCATCTTAATCGCTGTCATAAGGTTATATCTCCGCTCTCCAATCGTGACATAACACTGGGCAAGAGCTGCAGAAATGGAATCCTTTGCCAACATTACATTAGACATTTACCTCGCCTCCTCCTATTTCACCACTGTAGTCATGTACATAATACTCATGGTGTTTACCACCTCAACAGCATTCTCGACAACTACAGATTTCTTTGTTTCGCCCCGCATCACAGATACAAAATCACGCTTGAAATTTTCAATTGCACGTAAATTCTGTAATTTTTCCCGAATCTCACACAGTCCACTTTTCAGGCTGTTCCGCCCCGGGGCATCATTCGGGAACTTTCCACGGAATCTTGTTTTAAAGAGCAGTGCATCATCATTTGCCAGCTGATCTGCAACGCGGACCGTCTGATTATCGCAGAAAAACTCATTACATTCCTCTGTAATCGTCACATGTGTATTAATGTCACTGAGGATTTCAATTTCATCATCATTTCTGTCAAATACAAGCTGCCCCTTTTTGATATAATCCTCCAGATCATTGTCGATCGGCTCAATAGTAAATTCACCATCGTACACTTTGCCCTCGCAGGATTTGTTTACTGCCGTGGCACACTCCACCCCGGTCAACCAATATACTGCGGATGCCTCAGACCATCCTTCATCTGTTGTTTTATTTGGTGTGGAAATGACGCCCATATAGTCAGCATCCGACTTATAAAGCACCAGCTGGAACTTCTTACCAACCTCATCACGCATACGCTTTACATATGCCGCATACAGCTTCTTGGTTACCTCGTCAGTAACCACAGCACCCATGGTATTGAATCCATAGGCTTCTGCCTTTTCAAGATACTTCGCATGCGCATCACCATCGACCGTACCATTAGTTCCACCGGTCAGTGCCGCGGATGCAACTGCTGCAAGTTCCATGGATTCTGTTTTAAAAGAAACATAGTCATTGTCTTTCAGATCAGCCGCTTTCTTGACATTCTGTACTTCAATACGGGATGTATCAAGATATGTGGTTACATTCCATGAATCTGGATCATCTATATCCTTTGCAATGGAGATCTTGATATCATTTCCACGGGTACCAGTGTACTTTGCCATAGCATAGTCATTGGACGCTTTTACCCCGCCGCCGTTTAACCGGTATGCATACAGTACCAAGGTGCCCCCAGCAAACAGATCCCGCAGACCTTTCATTTTTTCATCGGTATATCCATATCCGAAGATCTTTTTCGAATACTTCTGCATATCCCCTTTGGTAACTTTAAAAATTTTATCTTCTGGTCCCCAGTCAAGTTCCAGCGGCATTGTTGCAATACCACGGTCCGACAGTGCCGCGGATGCAATCCCTGCGCTCACGACATTGATATACGCACCTGGGATTACTTTATTCTGGGTTACCCATGTTCCTCCGCCAAATGGCATTTATCTCACCTCTTTCTTCAGATAATCGCCGATGATCTTATCCACCTGCGCGATCGTATATGTCTTTCCGTTTTCCAACAGTGCCTCCAACAGATCCTGCTTTTTCTTATAGCGTTTGGATTCTGCCAGCTGCTGCTTTGTAAATACATCCGCAAATACCTGTGGTTTTACTTCTGTATTTGTTTCACCCATATCGCACCTATCCTTTCAAATGTAATATTGTTGTCATAGTTTCCATAAGAGGAGCCGGAGTCTCTACCTTGCGGACGAAATAATTGTAATTTACAAAGAAATTCAGCACTCCGTCTGTAATCTCATGATGCATGTCCGTCCCTCGTACCGGCCTGTCTGCATCCAAAGGCGTAATATTCTCCAACGCCCATAACATACGATCAGCTACATCGCGGCATTCACTATTCGGATTGTCCTCCGATTCCGGGAAATACTGTATACAAAATGGATTGTCCATCAAATACCGTTTGGATGGGAAATCTGTCTTGGATGGATTTAAGAGGGTAATAAAAAAGCAAGGCTCTTTCAAGTCCTGCTTTATTTCCTCTGTATAAATTTCATAATCATCCCCGAACTCTTCGTTTAGGGAAATTGCTATCCCGGCTATCACGTTGTTAATCATTAAATGCACCTCCCAAGAACTCTTCCAGTCTCTTTTCCAGTAACCCAGGAGCCATACGTTTGATTTCATTTTCAGAAATAGTCATCATAAACTGTCCTTTAACCCATCCTTTATGGTTTACTGTTCGATGTCCGAATTCTACAAAACTCGCATACTCAGTTGGATTCGTAATTTTAATGGTGTACTGGTTTCCTGATTTTGTAACTTGAATGCTATCAACAGCCGCCTGTACTCCTTCTTTATCACCTGCAGTCCATCCTCTTCGAAGAGTACCACCAACCTTGCCTGAACTTGCTGGATATTTTCCTACAGGTGTCCTTTTGATTACCTTTGTGAGCAATCTGACCGCAAGTTCCTTTGCACATGATTTGCAAAAAGAATTCCTTGTAGCCTCGCTGCCTGCCAATCTATTCAAATTTTCCTGAAACTTCACCAGTTCCCGCATATCCACGTTTCCCATTCCCATCATGCATACCTCTCTGATAATTGCAAAACTATCTCCTGATGTGTCGGATATACTGCTGCCACACTGCCGCATTCATACGTCCGTGTTCTTCCCGCCTGTGTCACCATGATCTTGGCTCCCGGCTTGATCTGCACGTCCGGAGATAAAAACAGCTTTGTGACTTGTGCCGTCTTTGCCACTGATTCCGTCTGATCCACAGCACTGACACTGGAATATGATAAGCGGCATGGTTCATCTTCCAATACCACAACATCTTTTTCCGTGGTAATCTTCGTTTTTGTATCTTTTGCTTTTTGATGTTCCATAACCGTGCATCTGCCATCATATGTGGCTTCTTGGGCTTTCCTTGCAAGTGCCTGTGCCTGTTTGATTGCATCCGCGATCATTTCCACGCCACCTTCCTGTATCTGTTTAGTGAGGACTTATAATTTTTCAGCACTGTGTCTTTGAAATTAGCATCTACATACTGCTGGAAAGATGTAGAGGTATCTCCCTCAGAAATGGAAGAAACCGCTCCAACTGCTGCCGTCTCGCTTCCAATATTCTCATTCCGGTACAGATCCATCGCCATGCGGTATCCGGTGTTCACCAGTCCATCCGGCATTTCCTCCACATGACAATAGTTCTTTATGGTCTCCTCTACGTCCGCAATGACAAATTCAAGAATCACATCCTTGGAATCATCCTCAATTCCAAGAAGTGCCTTTAACTTTGCCAGATCCATAGGCTTACCCGATCTTGTGTTTGATAGCCACGATTCTAAGCTGCTTCGGCTCATATACCGGCTTCCAGTTCTCTGCCATTGCAAGTTCTGCCCTAGTTGGAGTTTCCACATGCTCACGTTTTGCACCAGTGTATGCAATTCCTCTCGGATGCAGGATAAACGCTTTACGGTTAATCAGATAATCCACACCGCCACCTGTCTTCTTGTCACGATCCGTCTCAGTAGCTACATGGCCGACCGGAGAACCATTACCATAGGCAACCGCTCCATTGCCAAAAAGATATGTTGTGTATACTCCATCTGCAACCGGGCAGCCATCATCCACGGTCACACGTCTTCCCTGGTAAGTATCAAATTCCACGTCGGTAGAATCACGCTCGGTCTCAATCAGATTCAACTTTTTCAGATAAGACTTTGTTGCAGAGTGCATCGCCACACCAGTAAGCTGTGCCTGTGCATCTCCAAGCATCTGGCACGCGTCAATAAATGCGGATGCGCTGATCTGCTTTGCTGCATCTGTCTTTCCTGTGGACAGATCGAGAATATGATCCGCCATTCTGGTCTCTGCTTTCGGTGTTCCGCTTGGATCTGCCGTGGTGGTTCCAAACACCCCCGCAAGAATCGCAATCAATTCTTTCTGCATATCGCGCGCCCAGTACTGTGCCACCAGATCACCGATTGCTTTCATCGGGTCCGCTCCGGCAAGTGCTGCGGACAGGTTAGTTGCTGCCCACATCTTCTGACGAAGGATTGTGGTGGATACATCTTTGTTAGAACCGATCTTTGCCGGTGTCATTTCTACATCCTCAAGTGTTGGCTCGGATTCTCCCTGTAAATCCTCAAAAAACGGCATGTTGTGTGTTCTTGCCGCCTCAGATGCCAGTGCATCAAATTCCGGACTGTTTACTACAATTCCGCTCTGGAAGAATGCGGACAGCTCCATAGTTCTGTTGATTACATACCGGTTAAACAATTCCGGTACGATCACGTCTGCAATTTTTGTAATTGCCATAAGTAGTTACCTCCTTAAATTGATTAGATTATTACCCCTGCGGCGGCCGCCATTGCTTTCGCCTGCTCTGGGTTGGATTTTAAAAGTTCACCCTGTTTTGTCAGATTGAATGTCTCTTTTGCAAATGGATTTGTAGCTCCGGCTCCACCAGTACCACCCTGCGGATGATATGGCGGTTTCTGCTGCTCCTGTTTGAACAGATGTGCCATAATCTTGTCTTCCTTATACGGTTTTACTGCATCCTCTACACCAACCGGCTTACCTTCCTTGTCAAATGTGAACTTGTCAAGCCCACCGGCTTTGTAGATCAGATAATCCGGATCAAGCACGCCCTGTTTTGCAAGGGAATCTTTCAGCGCGTATGTCTTTGTGATCTGCTCATTGGCTGTCTGCTGCTTTTTGAGTTCTCCCTGCAAATTGGTAATTGTTGTCTGCAGCGTCTCGTTGTCTGCATTGTTCTTTTTTAATTCTCCAATCGTAGTATTGAGCGTTTTGATCTGACCGGCAAGATTCTCTTTTTCTGCCACGGCGGTATCATACTTACCTTTGTCAACATACTGACCAGATCCAAGATCTGCGATTTTCACCTGCTTCTCCTTATTCTCCGGCTTTCCGTTATAGGCATTGACGGTATCAGACACCTGCTTATAGAGATCCTCGCCTAAAATGTCTTTTAAAAATTCCATAGTTTCCTTTCCTGCACCGTTTTTAAGCGTGGTGTCTCCACAGCAGTATGCAGTTTTGATGCCATGCATAAGGGCAAATTGCCGCAGTTTAAACGTCATAAGGCTTTCGGACAATATAAAAACAGGACTGCCGGAGAAACTTACTTAGCGTCACCTCTGCGCTGTTCGGTTCATAGATTTCCGGTTGCCCTGTTATTATTGATTTTGGGTATGAAAATACCACCATATCATTTCTGACTGGTGGTAACTTTCAATTTTACATTTCTATCATTTTCCGGATCAGTTCCAAATCAGTCACTTCAAGTGTTACTGTTCCTTCCAACGGATCCATATCTTCAAAGCGAAGTCCTGAGAAGATCAATCTTTCACAAGACTGCTCTCCCTGCACATCTCCGACTGCTTCATATACTTTTCCAGTATTAAATGTATCATCTGACTGATACTCAATATTCTGGCATAAAATAAAGGATGCATAGATTTTCTTTTCACCTTTGCATCTTCTCCCAAGGACAGGTGTCATACTCTGGTGCTCTGTGATCTCTATTTTGCCAGCAAATTGTGCAAGCGGAAATCGTCTGCCAGCTGTGATCACATTCAATGATGCGTTTTGAACATCTAATGTTTTTATAAGTTTCACCATACTATCACCCCTGCTTTTCTTCAAAATGCGGACATTTTACATTTTTTCCATTCCAAATTTCAGATGGAAGATTTTTGGGATAAGCATCACAATATTTTGAAAAATCGTTTCTTGAGCCTCTGTATTTACTGCAGTTCAAACATACACAAAACAGATTCAGCTTATATCTATCTATTTCATATGGTTTATATTTGCTCATGACAATTACCGCCTTTCAAATCTAGGTTTGACATTATATATTTCATACAATCTTTCCCAAGCAGCCTCTCCAAGTAATATGATCGCATCCTCTTTTTTCATCCCATGTTTCACTTCATCATAATATTTATCTTGTAATTCATATATAATTTCGTCATATGTATCACTAAATGTCTTGAAATCTGGAAGTTTTTCTACCTGTTCATTATATTCTAACACATATGTACCGTTTTCCCCACAGGTTCTGAAACTTTTGACTTTATAATTTACCAGCAGATACAGATCTTCTGGGGACGGCGGCGTACTCAATGGATGATTATGAGTAACATCTTTTCCTTTCATCATTTTAAGCTGATACTTCGTAAATTCTATAGTATCTTCATTTCCCAACTGGCAATTTACCGCTTTCCCATTGTCAAATATAATTCCAACCTCATGGTCGAACTTGCAGATTTCCGACTCGACCGTATCCACATTTTTACCCTTGAAATCATAATAGTTCGGGTTGCTTTTATTATTGTTTGTGATAATCCCCAACCGGTCTTTCGCTGCATTGTTACCATCTGCAAAAGAGGATTTCCACTCTTCATATGTCATATTGCCCGGTACATAATATGTTTTTCCATCTTCACCACGCGCTGCACGTTCTCCCGACACTCCAAAATCATCTTCGAAGTATGGACAGGTACACCCACGGCAGTTCGGATGGAACGGCGGAGCTGTCACACCAATTTCATACTGGCTCATTGGAAAATGTTGCCCGTCCATAGAACCACAAAGGCTGCATGTGAAACCATCCAATGTCTCTAACACCTCAAACTGCTCCACCCCAAGTTCTGCAAAACAATCCTTTTGCGCTGCATTGGAAAAGGCCGCCTGTTCTGTCATTACCAAGCGGCCCGCATTCTGTTTTGATACATTCATCTTCCGCGCCAAGGCATCAATCGTCTTCTGCGAATCAGCACCGGTGATGATATTCTGTACCATGGTGGTGTTCAATTCATTGACCAGCTTCTGTTTGTTCGTCCAGATCCGGTCTGAAAACGTTTGTCCGTCTGCCGCCCAAGGCTTATGGATCACTGTATCAATCAGCCAATCGTTCGGAGATGCAAAACTCCATCCGGTTCCAATCCCCTTCTGAATCTCATAGGCAGTATGGAGAAAACCGAATTGGTAAACATCACGGATTGTAGAATCAACACTATCAAGCTGATTACCAAACATCACTTCCAATGACTGCTGCATTTGAAGCTTCAATGCCTCCAGCCGATTGATGTGTACTTTTGCGGAAGCATTTTCCAGCTCCTTCATCCACTGACCATTGATAGCATTTTCTTTTCCATACCGTATGTACTGCTCGACATCCCATTTCAGTTCATCCAATTCACTGGAATTTAATAACCGGCGTGCTTCCACAAGAGAAATCTCGTTATTATTTGCAAAGCGCTGATACCACGCATTGATTTTCGCTTCCATCTGCCGCTGCGCTGAAAGATATTGCTTTTCGATATCTGCATAGCACTGCAAGCCTTGCTGATGCTGGGATTCTTCTATCTGTTTGAAGCGTTTTTTCCAATATGCACCATTTTTCATCAACAACTCCTTATTTTACAAAATAAAACTTAGGAATACATATCATATAGAATTTCTGTCTATAAATCTCTATACTAAACACTCTAATGCCCCAAATCCAAAAGAATGGAATCAAAAGTCTACCCATGATATTTACAAACTCAATATCAATCTTCACCCGGATTATCTTAATTTTCGGAATTTTTCGGATTGTCTTTGGCATTGCCATCCTTGCCACCTCCGTTTTCTCCGCCGTTAACAAATGCTCCAGAATACAGATCAGCCTTTTCCTGCGCTTCTTTTTCTTCTTTTTCGATCTGTTTCAATTCTTCATCTGCATCTTCCACAAGCGGATGGTTTTTCAGAATCGTCTTTTTGCTTACAATTCCAACGGAATCTTTGCAGATCTGCGCCTGCTCTGTATCATTCTTGATACAGGTACGGGTCCATGTCTGTATAATGGTGTCGCACTGGATGCCAAGGCTCCTGCAGATTGCCCGGACAAGACGTGCAAAACCAAGTTTAAATTCTGTCTCCATCAGTCCGGTTTTCATCTCCAGAAGTGAATACATGAATTTCAATGCTTCACCTGACTGGTTCCCGAAGTTCTCCGGCTGTGGATCAAATCCCTGCCCCTGTTCGAAGATTGCCTTTCTGGTTGCTTCTAGCACACTGTTTCTTGCTTCAATCGGAATTTCAATGTTCAGAGTAGATACCGCTCCCCCCTCATCACCGTCTACCTTGATGGTCTTGTACTTTTTCAGATCAGACAGGAAACCTCTTAGATCTTCACCGCCATATCCAGACAGCACAAAAATTAATTCCTGTATATCATCCAAATCATTGATAAAGCCGCTGTAGACCTTGTCATATACGTCTATCAACGGCTTAATGTTTCGCAGATCATCTGTATGTATATTGTTGTTGTAAAACGGGATGAATGGTACTTCTCCGAAATCATGCCGGTAATCCGCTACCATCTCGCCACTCTCTGGATCTATGAACATATCATAATATGTCAAAAGATCCAATTCATCCCCGGTTCTCCGCCGGAATGCCTGGCACTCCGCGTCCGTCCAGTATTCGTACACGGTATAATTGTCACCTGTCGCATCGTCAATGTCCGGGTACACCCTCATTAGTCCGATCAGCCTGCGTTTCAGGCTACGGTCAAACACTGGGATGATCTGCTCAGACGGAACAACTGCCCATTCAAAACCATTATCGCCCTGCCAGTAATGCACCCAGCCGATGGAAGTATTGGCAGCATTCACACACAATTTCATGCAGTTCTTGGCATACTCATCACCCAAGGTTTCCGTGATACGCTTATTGCTCGCCGTACTGCCTACATCGAACAACGGCGGTGCGGTAAACGCATAGGACGCTTTCTGGTTCACGATCAGACCATGAAAGTTCCGGGGAATCCGGTTGTCTGCGTTGCGCAGCGGATTGTCTGGTTCCTCTTTTTCCTCGTCTTTCGGCTTATCCCGAAACAAGATGTCTGTCTCATTACGGTAATACCGATCTGCCACCGCCGCCCGCGTCACAAATGCTGCATGACCCGGTTCATATTTTTTTATCAGTTGTCTCATTGTTTCAATGTCCATTGTTACCTCACTTCAAAATACCGATGCTTCCCGGCTTACGAATAATTGTATAGCAGAAATACCGCAGTGCATCCATTGCATGATCGTGTTGTTTCACCGGCTTATCCTCTCCATGCTCCGATGCTTTCTGATCCCATATGTACGATCCAAATTCTTTAATTGTGTTCAGGCATTGGTCACTGATTGCAATTTTCCCTTGATTCAGCAAAGATGCCACAAAACGGATACCATCCAATACATCATTTTTTGCTTTCTTGATCGCATAACCACGCTTTTTCAATTCTGCTATAAACGATGCTGCAGACGGATCAATGATGATCTTTACCGGTTTTATCCCGGCAAGCCATTGTTCCAGATCATCCGCATACTCGCTATCAGTTTTCTGCCTTTCTTCATCACGTCCGGAATAATAATACTCACGGCAGCATACCCACCGCCCGGAGCGTTCTTTACACCACAGCAGAAATACTGTGGCATTCTGTGTACCATAGTCACACGACACATAGTAATTTGCATTAACCAGATCAGCCAGACTGGAAATCACATGCTTGGCAGTGTCGAACATATCATAAATAATGCCCTCTGCCATCGCCCACAGTCCAAGAATATACCGGCGGTAGAACACACCTGTGTACATACTTCGATATCGTGCCTTGATTTTCTCCGACAAGCTCAGGTTATCATCCATCGTGAAATGCAGATACAGAATCTCTTTCAATCCCGGATCTCGATTTTCTGCTGCAGCCTTCTCTTTTATTTCTGCTGTTTTCTTTTTCCCAAGATACCCGGTTGCCTTATCAATCCATTCTGTTTTAAACCAATGATATGGACCGTCCGGGTTGCAGTTGAACCAGTACTTAGAACCATCAACAGAACATCGTCCGGTTGCCTGGTTCACAAAGCTTTCCGGCATCAACGCAACTTCATCAAAAAAGACCCCAGCCAAGGTAATACCCTGAATGAGATCCTGTGATCGTTCGTCTTTGCCGCCAAATATATAGAAATAGTTGGTCACATCTCCTTTTGTGATGATAACCAAATTGTCAGCTCTGTGATCTGCCACCGTATAACCGCGACTTCGTAGCATCAGCTTAAGCCAAAATAGTACATTTCTGCGGAAAGAACCGATTGTCTTGCCGCACATACCGAAATTTTCGCCGTCAAATGAGCTCATCGCCCACATAACAAACGAAAGTGACATGCTCACCGTCTTTCCAGATCGAATAGCACCATCGGCGATAATACCATCCTTATCTTTAACCGGAGAATCTTCACACCACCAGTTCAATACCTTGCGCTGTTTCTTGGAAAATGGCTTGAACTTGAAAATCCGCTTGATCTTACTGATTCTCTTCATCTCCCCAATCCTCCGCAGCAGTACCATTCAAAGCTTCAAGAAATCCATCATCTGCAACCTCATCGCCGTCATCTGTCTGAACTTTGGCTTTCAGTAATGCTATCTCTGCTTTCTGCTTCTCAGTGGCAAGATTCATGTGATCCGAAAGCCACTGCAAAGCTTTCATCCGGTCGGCGAGCTTTATCTTTACCCCGCTCTGTGTATTGCTCACTTCACTGACAATAGTTCCATCAATACCATCTTTTGCTGTGACAAAACCAGCACTGATATCAACAAAATCGTTTATGTCAGCAAAAGCAATGTCCATGTACTTCTGGAAGATGTCGGATTCACTTAAGAACTCTCGATTGAGCCGATCCTGTTTCAGCTGTAGGATTTCTTCTTTTATCCGAGTGTTTCCGAGTAATGCAGGACCGTTTGTAACCGCGGTTGTATATCCACATCCATATGCTTTCTGATATGCCTTGGTAGCATTGAAGCATCGGATGTAATGTATACAAAAAAGCTGTTGCTTATCAGTCAAGTCGGTATTCTGTATCACCTGCTTGACTTCATCAGCTACAGCCCTTTTCGTAACGCTCTTTTTGCTTTCCGAACGTTCGCTTTTCTTTTCCGAACGCTCGCTTTGTTGCTCGCCATCCCAATGGTATGTACTTTTCCATCTCCGAACTGTCCCGGCAGGAACATCTAGTTGACTTGCAATCTCAACCAGCTTCATTCCACCCTTATACAGTTCTCGGGCCTTTTCTGCCTTTTGGTTCGGACTCCTTGCCAATAATATCACCTGCCTGTTTCTTTTTAGGGAGAAGTGGGACACCCCTGTGTTTCATGGTGCCCCAGTAGTCAAAAGACGAAAAAAGCGCAAAGGGAATCAATTCCTCTTACGCTCTTTCACGCTACAATCATACCACAGATAAGTGTATCATTGTGTATCATCTTTCATTTTTTTGATCAAAATCTCATAATATCCACCTGTCGGATTGAAATGTTTCAATGCCCTAGCATGAATTCGGTGAACCTGCGCCCACTGATATCCAAGCTTTACACAGATTTTTTCCCAACTGTATCTTCGAAGGTATCTGTATGTCAATACCGCCTTTTCTGTCTCATCCTCTAAACGTTCAATATCTGCAAATATATCTGCATACAGATCTATGCGCTCATACCGTGCTTTAATAAGTTTTTTCTCCAGCTCGTCCAGCTTTGCCGCATAATCTGATAAATCTTTCTGGTCATGGGCGTGTGGCATATCATCCATGACAAGCGCCGGTGCCATCTTATCTGCTCTTAACTGCTCAATTTCTTCCTCGATCCGGCGTGCAGCACTGACCGCTGGTGTATATGATCGTAGGTACTCCTTTTTCAGTTCGTTTTCTTTTTCCACGCTTCTCCCTCCCTGTTCAATTACTGATCTGTGGTAATTTTAACATGGGGATTTCATAGATTTGTACCAATTTGAATCATAAAAAGAGGACACGCCTCTGTGTCCTTTCCAGCAATTTATCTTTCCACTTATACAAATTATTACTATACTCTAGTTTTTAGCATGAACTATAGATAAAATACGCATTGTACCGCCAATGAGCCAAAATCAAAACTTTATTTTAGATTTCCATTAAAATTGTTCATAAGTGGTCGTAATATTTCTCTTATTTCCAAATAACGCAACTCTTCCCCATGCGTATCTGTAACAGGCAAATTTTTAGCCATATTTAAAGCAATATTCATATTGTTGCAAAATAGTAGTCTTTTATACTCCTCTGAAACCCTATCTAATGCAGTATTATATTGCTTAATAAATATTGTTACTAAAAACTCAGTCAAAACGCTCCCTATAACGGTTATTGTTCCTTCGGAAGTTTTTCCAAAAAATACCAAACCAATTCCAACAAGCAGCACCAGACAAGAAATGATACTTACAACCATATTTGCCAAAAACATAGTTTTCAACTGTTTTTCAATATCTTTGTAAAATTGTCCCACATCCAAATTTAATATAGAAATATCTTTTGATTTTCTAAATTCAATATCTACCTGATGTTCTTCTCTCATTTTTACCTCCTCTTTCGTTTTTCTAATTATATCACTCTATTTATAAAAATCAACATTAACTATAGTTTTGATGTCAGCCACACCATCTTCATCTGTCCATCCGGCTCTTCCACAATCCGTCCTAACCTCTGCTTCATAATCCTCTGCACAATTCGCCGTCTTCGGTAAAAGCAATTCCTGCTGATCGGGAGAATGCCGTGGTGCGCTTCCAGCATATCGTAGCTTGTCCCGATCACGATGGATTCTGTCAGATATTCCGCGATGAAGCTGTCTACCTGGTTGCAGATTTCGAATACTTCCTTTTCGTCCACAAGACATTCCCCCTTTCATTGTAGCAACAAAAAACCAAGTACTTTGATCGGCACTTGGTTTTATCACATTATTCAACTTTAATTCAACTACATTTATAATAAAAATCACCCTACTATCTACGCTTATTTATTTTCCCAGTTCATTTCAATACAATTCTTCATTTGTTAACTTTTTATCTCCTTTTTTTACAAAATACCTTGTTAATAAACACACTGCTATTTCAATTACTACAAATAGCGTACACACAATATAATATACTACATCATGGTCATAATTTCGTTGTAAAAAAGCGAAAGTAAAGAAAGCAATGGCACCACATATCATCAGAGCCAAAAGTAAGCTGTTAATTCTATAATATTTTTCTTGGTTCTTTATCAAGGCCTTTGATTTATCAAAAACATTAAAAACCCATTCTCTATCACTTGCACTCATAGTATTTAATCGTTCTTGTATTTCTTTTTGGGAAGAATTTTCTGGGATAAGCTCAAACAACTTTCTCTTTATATCATCTTCCAATATTATTTGAAAATTTTTCATATCTAATTTATTCATGGCACATCTCCTTTGTAATAATAAATAAATTATACTACGCCAATCGTCAATATTCAATTGTCAATGTACACACATTTCAGCAAACCAGCTACTCACTTACTACTTTGAACACAAAGCCCCTGCAGTATGGCGCTCCATCTTCATAGATCATAAAATTTTCATGTTCGATTGGTACATCATACGTCCACGGAATAACATTCCCATTCTCGTCTTTGTCCTTGCACCATTTAACATCAAAACTGAATGTATTGGATCTCTCACAGTTATGTACAATTCCACCATCGGGGATTGCTTTCACAGAAATTGTTCCACCTTCCCAACAATCCTCCTCATCAGTAATTGCCCCTTCAAGTTCCACCAGATCATCCGAGGCTCCATTCACAATAACAAATCCATTATCTTTTGCGATCTGCAGTTCCTCTTTGGTAAACTGTAAATAGCTGTATTCTCTTCCATTTAACATTGCTGCAAATTCTTTTAATTCCATCTGTTTTCTCCTTAATTCCAAATCCTTTAAAACAAGCATATTTGCATCTCATCATACAAATACTTTTTTTGCACCGGCACATGCCCGCCGAAAAATATCCGCTTAACACGATCTCTCTGTTTCAGATTCGCCATATAGAAGTTGTCAACCTCTGGAGGTACTGAAAAATAGTATGCTTCTGGATATGGCAAATTCTTTTCCGCGCAGATTTCTGAAATTTTTCTCTGATAATAGAGGATATGGTTTCTCACCAGATTCATGTTGCAGCCATCCGGCCAGAACGGATCACTGCACCCGTTCTGGTTTATGTCCTTCCATTGGCTTATTTCTTTCCGGATCTGCTCACTATATGATTTTACTTTTTTCTCCGGTGTTTCTTCTTTCATGACGGTATCTCCATAAAATCAAACAATGTCGGCTCGTCCACTTCATTCTCGGCAGCCTGTAGATACCCAACGCCATCCCGGAAGTAATCCGGATTCAATTCGCATCCCTTGCCGTTCCGATGCATCTTAACCGCCGTCATTGGAACTGTCATAAGACCACCAAACGGATCATAGACCGTATCGCCCTCATTGCTATATCTGTTGATGATTCGCTCCACGATATCCAACTGTAACGGGCATACGTGCATCTGAGCGCGTCTGCGGCTCTGCGTAGTGTTAAGGGTTCGCATCCGGTTGATATCATCCCACACTTCCAGCTGATTCCATGATCCCGGTGCAACAACCATAAATGTTGCCGGGAGCTTTCCGTCCTTATCCAGATCTTCCGCAAGTTTTACATGTTCCTCATAGTTGTATACGTTGCCGCGGCTGTATTCCCTGTACACCTGCTGTAAACTATCAACCGGGAAATCCTTTAGTTCTTCCTTGCTTACCAGCCTGTTTCCGGATGATCTCCAATAACCATGTGCATCAATCTGCCACTGTGCCCGGGTGTAATCCTCTTTCGATTTCTTAACCGGATCATCCGCGTATGCCGTAGATCTGTCTGTAGGCAGCTTTCTGAAAAGCAGGATATATTCCGGACACCCTACGCCCATCTTTGATCCGTCCTTGCACTGCTCTGTCCAGCCAAGGCGGTATGTCTGGTTATTTTCACGAACCACATCCGTTACAACAGTGATCATGCCGAAATATTGAAAACCATGCTTCATGTAATGGCTAATGCACTGCGCGTGGAATGGTTCAATGGTTGGCATTCCAGTACCGGTTGCATTTCCAAATAATACACGGTCCTTGACATGAATTGCAGCCACACGCCCCGGCCTTAACACTCGAAGCAGTTCCGGTGTGAGATAATCCATCTGTTCAAAAAACCGGTCCGTGTTCTGGTTATGCCCGAAATCGTTATAATTGGCACTATATTCATAATGATTGCCGAATGGAATAGAGGTATGTATCAGATCAATGCTGTTCGTTTCCATTGCCCGCGTTTCTTCTACGCAATCCCCATATACCGCTTCATAATGGTTTCCTCTCACTGTTCTCTCTTCTCTGCTACCTTCCACGCCCATCTTCCTTTCTAACCGCTGTGTCTTGTTCTCCAAATTAAGTCCATACTTCTTCACAATCTCGATCATTTTTGCAACCATGTGATTGTGATTCTTCCATTTTTCCAGTAACGCTTCCTTGATCTGCCGCTCATTTTCCATATAGATAATGTCAATCACAACCGGATCCTGCTGTAAGAACCTGTAACACCGGTGCACTGCCTGAATGAAATCATTAAACTCATAATCAATTCCGAGGAATATCTCCCTGTGGCAATATCTTTGAAAGTTACATCCGGATCCTGATAATGATTTCTTTGTGGCAAATAATTTTGTCCGTCCATTCGAGAAATCAATTACTCGCTGTTCCCGCAGGTCATAGTCCATAGATCCGTAGATATCTACCACATCTGGCAACGCTTTCTTGATTGCGTGCCGTTCATTTTCCAGATCATGCCATAAAAGGAAATGATCTTCCGGCGATTCTTCCACAATCCGCTTCATTTCTGTTACACGGCGGTCAATGCTTTTTCTTTTGACTGCCGCAGCTTCTTTCAATCCCTCGGCCGCTTCCTGAAATAATTGCATCTGGCCGTCCCGATCTGCAGTATCACCATAATGCACCGGCAATTCATGCCATCTCACATCTAGCGGCGGCAAGTCATATCCCTCATCGGAATACTCTGGATTGAGATCTGAAGGTTTCGTGATAAAAAGCGCCCAACTGCTTACCCACATCCAAAATTCATCTTCCATGTTTGGATATAATGTCAAATTGTTCGCTTTGGTGCTGTCGCGTTGGAAAAACCGTGTCAACGCCTGCCCTGTATCCATCACTTCCAGATATCCAGCGTAATGAATCAGTTCCTTGTATTTGTTTGGTGATGGTGTTGCCGTGGCTACCAGCTTATACGGAACGTTCTTGAATTTATCCAAGAATGTCTGATAAGTCTTGCTACCAAAGCTCCTTAAAACACTGGCTTCATCAAGTGATGTCGCCGTAAAGTAGTCTGGCCGGATGTCCCCATCCCGGACACGCTCATAATTTGTTAATACAATCTGGTTTGTGCTTTTCTCCACTTCTTCCATAGTCCGGCAATACTCCGGCTTTTCATATCCAAGCACTTCTACCGCGTCATGCGTGAACTCCTGCTTTACTCCAAGCGGCAACACGATCAATGCACGGCCGCTGCTATGTTCTGCTGCCAAGTGGCAAAACTCAATTTCCTGTACCGTCTTTCCAAGTCCAAAACTCTCAAACAGTGCACGCCTACCGCCTTTGAGCGCCCACACCACAGCATCTCTCTGGTGTGGCTTCAATACCTTATTTACTTTTTCTGGCTTTACAACAAACCCGCTGTCTGTAGCCAGCTCAATTTTTGTTTCTAAGAATTCTCTATATGTCATTTTTTGAAAGGAACCCGGCGCGCCTTTTATCCGGATAGGTTCCGGCTCCTTTCTTGAAATTTTGTATTCTTTTGTTTATAATGTTTGTAAATAGTTTGTTTAGGCGTCCACTTGGTCATTGGTTCAAATCCAATCTCTGCATCATATTAGCGGGAATGTTACTATTAATTTTGATTTACGCTATTTACTTATATGTAAGCAGCAAGAAAGGCGTGGTGCATATGCTAATTGGTTCATTACTTTATATAATTACTTGTTTAGGAACTAGCAGTGTAGCTCAGTTGGCAGAGCAAGTGGCTTCCTAAGCAAACTATCATTTCATAAAATCTTCTAGGCTCATCTGCCCCTTGCAATTACCACCTATGGTTGTCGGGTCCCAGCCAACTCCAATGTAGTCCAGAACCTTCGCCCATCCATAATCATTGCCATCCTTATCCTTGCACATATGGAACATCAGATAGTCCCACTCTTTCGGGTTGCTCTCATACAGCAGATCAAACCGATGCGGTCGCTTCTCCATGTGAATTCCAAAACCACACATACTGCATCCGGTACGCTGTGCCTTTGTTGTATACAATGTACCGTCCGGCTTTTTCTCAATCGTACCGTAAATCTCCGGTATCAGCGACTCCGGCATCTGAAAATCTTCTGTTATTATCCCATCCTTAATTCCAGCAGCACGATACTTCTCTTTTAATCTGTTCTTCCAGAGATCATCCATCTCCAGGGCAAGCGTAAGAATATCCTGCCGGTGGAAGATTGCAAACGGCGCTGATCTGATCGTGGATGCCCCGAAGTAATTGCAACCATTCATCCGCAAGCTCTTGGCACGTCTTCCACCCTCGGATGCCATCAGTCCCAAATACGGCACACTGTTATGCTCTTTTCCCCAGTCATCACAATTCTTTTCTTTAAGGTAATAGCAGCATTTCGCTGATACCAGAAAATCCGGCTTTTGAAAGTCGCATCCTTCGGTTTCATTTTCATACCCGCCGAATAGCTTCAACCACCGCTGATTAAGCTGCATCTTCGAATTCTTCTGCCAGCCGCCGTATTCCCCGGTCTCTCCCGTTATGATCGCGTGTCTGACTGTCTTATTCTTTTCCGTTGGATTCTGCAGCAACTCGATTTTCCCGGCGATTTCCTTAGATATGACTGGAAAGCCGAATTCCTGTATAACTTTTGGTTTCGTCCATCTGGTCCCATCATCCCGCATGAGCGGTGGCACATTTATAATTCCTATTGCCTTATGTACTCTTTGAATGCTTGCATCCTCGAGTGTAGATGCTGATACACCTGGTACATCGATATGACACACTTCATGAAGGAACATATACAATATGATGCTGTCCAAACCTCCAACTGATACATGGCAGTTCAATTCTCTACGATCACATTCTGATCTGAACTCTTCCGCTCTGATCTGTGCATATTTTCTTTTAAAACTGTAATCCTGCTTTTCTTTTTGCATGAATGAAGCAATCTTCTCATAAGCTCCCAGCCGCTTCATCCTATCTTGTACTGATTCCATTTGTTTTTGGAGTAAAGAGCTCTTTAACGCTGGCCAGCAAACCTCTCACTCCTTTCTGTCCTATTTTTCGTACACCATCCATGTTATCCTAAAAAAGATTGGAGGTGAAAATATGATATCTGAATTTTTAAACCAAGTGCCCTTATTCTTCTCAATGTTTTCTGGTATTTTTGAAGGATTTTACATTGTTATGAAGTGTATTGTTAAAAATCCTTTTTTACTCTTTCTTTTGGTACTTGGTATACTTAGCGCCACTATAAAACACAGACACAAGTTTTAACTTTAAGGCACTATCCGGTGCTTCTTGTGATAGTGCCTTTCTTTTCGTTATACATGATGGACTTACTCATTCTTCATCACGTCCATCCTTTTCCACCGCGTTATATATCCCCAGATAAGTTTCATACTTTTTCTGATTCATCGAATTGGCAAGGAATCGCAAGAAATCCTTATTTCGCAAGCATTCTTCCGGCGTGCCGATTGCGCGATACTGCTGAACTTCTTCCAGTGCCTTGATTGCAATGTTGAATGCCTGCCCTAATTCGCAATCAGTGTCGTCGAAACCGCCCTTATATCTTCCGTTTACCATTTTGCAACATTTTGGATAATTTTTCTTTATGATTGCTATTGCTTCCTGCTCTGTCATTCTTCATTATCCCCACTTCTTGATAGCTTTAACTCTGTTCCGTCAATGTTCCCTGCGAGTTTATTCTGACAGTGGCACAACAGCGTATCCAACTCTTTAGCGTCTGTTATCTTTGCCACCCTTATGTATTCAAGCACCCTGTTCACACTCTCCGTTATCAATCCGCTTTGCACGAAATAAATATCTATTCTCCATGACTTTCTCTTTTCTCCGGATATACAAGCTTCAAATCATATCCGCTTGTAATAAATTTCAACGTCAATTCGTGATTGACTGCGTTTCCGAGTTTCTCGTAAATCCAGTACATATCCTCTTGCGTGAATTGTGTTCCGAGATATTCATTGTATCCAGAAAGAAGTGATTCCCTCCATTCTTTATTTCTCTTCTCTTGGCGGTAAGGTTCTCCCTTTGCAAGTGGTCTGGAACACCACTCTAAAAGTTTACAGATAATATCTTTCTGTGTATTACAGTCTTTTGCTGTAAAATATACATTCCCTTTGTCTGATAAAATAAGTTCTCCAAATTGAGTAATATAACTCTTCGGAAAGCATTTCATCACATTGAAAATTTCATTAAACATCCTTTTTCTCCATTTCTTTCAGCTTGGCTTCGGCTTCCTCTTGTGATAAAAACCAGGTTTCCTTGTACATTTTTTCTGACAGGATTCGGTCTGTTGCATATTCTCGATCCTTATCACACTCCATGTACCATCCTTTTTCTGTAAAAGTAATCAAGGCTACTTTCTGATGATAAACTTTGTTGTTCTCCGGGTGCAGACTTAAAATATTTAATTCACAATTGATTTTGCTAGGAATTATATATACATCTGATCCAATTCCACACGGCAACCGCAGAAGCAACCCCTGCCGTTCAGCATCTTCGTATTCCCCAAGCTTGTTCAGAATGGCTTTAAGCCTATGTTCCGATGAAAATGTATTACAAAGAATGCTTAAATGCTCCTTAGAGACATACTTTCCATGCTTATCTTTTTTCGTAAGTCTTCTGTTTTCCAGCTCTCTTTCACAGGCTTTAATCCTGCCTTTATTTTTCCCACCGTTTTGTTTCATTGTCTCGATTGCCTGCTTAATCTGATATGCCGTTGCCCGATTAAGTTCTGATGTAAAATTCAAATCCGTTGCTGGCAATAAGCAAAGATTATTTACTACATTTCCTTCCATGCCTATTCCTCCCTTTTACACAGGTGTTCCAAAATCTGCAACTCGGATCACAGACTTTCGTCTTGTCACCATAGCTGCAAATCCTGCCACTGCCGTAGTAAGTAGGCTCTGCCTTAAATTTCTTGTATGCTTTCGGGTCCCGATGTTCCGGCTTGGAATCTTCGTATCCTTGGATCTGCCCGATCAGCTTTATATTTTCACGCTCCAGACGTTTGTCCTTATTGCTTTTATGTATTTCTCTCACCCCTTTTGGTAATGGGGCGATTACCGCCCCGGTGTCGGCAAGTTAAGAACATGGCTTTTGTGATAACTATAATTCCGCACTTGCAATGGTTTCTTTTGCTTTCGCTGGTGTTTCAACCTACCGGACTGGTGTATTGAGCAATGTTCTTTCCAAATCCGCATAATCACATTCACGCTGATCGAAATCATTGAATTGATTTTTTGCACCCGCAGGCTTCTGTTCCTTCCCCGGTACATAGTTTTCATCCAGATAATCCACATAGCCACTGTTAAAAAATGTGCTCCCGTACTGTGCTTTCCTCCAGTCGGCGTCCTTCTGCAATTCCAGACTGTAGCGATCAATCGCTTTAACAAGCCTATCTTCCCCGATTGCGAGTAGCCGCTTCTTTTGGGTATCCGATACCTGTCCTTTGCCTTTTTTGTTCGGATACAGTTTCCACAGACGTTCAAACATTGCTTTGGCATCCGCCAAAGTATTTATTTTTTTATCAGTATCATTATCACTATCAGGTTCATTATCAGTATCAGGGTTATTTAGCTTTTCAGAAAAACCATTTGCTTTTTTTGCTTTTGTTTGGTTTTCACCAGAAGCATTTGCTTTCGGTCTGCCGCCAAGCTTACCGGCTTCCCTGCGCTTCTCACATTTCTGCATGTATGCCGCATTATCGCGGTCCATCCTGTCCTGAATAAAACTGAATGCCATATCTGCCGCCGCATCCAGTTCCGGTATCTCTTCCCCTGCCGCATAACAGAGGATGGCAGTGAACAGCTTCCCCCGCTGCTCCATGTCCATCTTCTGGATATGCTTTAAATACTCTGTGTACATGACGAAGCTGTTCTTTTCTGCCAAGTCATCACCCCACTTCCAGATCTTTAAGCAGGTCAACAAGTGGCATCTTTGATTGTTCTTTTGTCAGCTCCGTTATCGTAACTTCAATTCTCGGGTTCTCCCTGTCTACCGACACATCATGGTAAAAATTAGGAATGCATTTACGGTTATCTTCCTGCAGCACCTGTGTCTTGGTTAAGCTGTCCTGAATAAATTTTGCCCCGCAGGATACAATATTGTCCCCGTCACGCCGCATATCTTTTTCGTAAAAATGATAATAGATCAAAACCGGATCTGTGATATGTATCCCACGCAGCTGATGCCGTATGCAGCCGATCACAAGGAGCTCATTGTCCCTCTTTGCTTTCCCACCCTTATGCGGGTTTGTCCGGTTGGCCGCAGTGTAATCATTCAGACCATCCAGCCGCCCGGGGATTGTAAAACTATACTCCACACGGATCACCATCCATTCTGATCTGTGCATTACAGCCTGTGATCACATCCTGCAGATATGCCGGTAAAGTGTAGCAGTCAATAAATTCATGCGCATCTGCCAGATCCTTACGCTTCAATGCTTTATAGCTCTTCGTCTTTCCATCTTCATCATAAATACCGAATTCACGTTTCAACTGGCTGTAAATATCACGGTATACAGTCTGACGTACTTTGTTATCCTTATAGGCTTCTGATTTCTTGCCACCAAGCATTTCCACACCTTTACGCTTTACGTGTGCTGACAGTTCATCCGATTCCGCGCCAAACAACGGCATGTCATTCTTGATTGAGTAAACCTCATGCTCCACAGAATCAACTTTTTCTTCCAGTTCCAAGGCTCCCTGTGCGAGCAATGCGATCTGTTCCAGAGCCGTGCGTGGTTTCTGCACATGTTCCTCAAGTTCATGAAAACGATTGATGTACTTTGCTGTAAACTCTGTACCCTTTACTCCGGTCAGCTTGTGGGCGATAAATTCGCAGCCTTTCTTTGTGACCAGATAACACGGTCTTTCCTGCCCTTTTTTATCCAGATAAGTATTCTCTGTAAAAAATTCAACGTGGGAAATATTCCCCTCGTTAAACTGGGATGTGTATCTTCTGATATCTTTCATTAAATCGTTATGTGGTTTTCCCACCATCTCTGCAACCTCAACAGAGGTCAATGTTTTCTGTTCAATATTCACTGGCATATCCTTTCCCCGGCTCCGAAGAGCCGGTATGATTACAAATAGCTTTTTCCATATCTCTTCCGGAAGGCTTCCTTTGCATCCGCTTCGTTTACATCCGCATTTCCAGCGATATAATGCTTTTCCCATGCAAGCTGCCCGATTATGTGCATTAACACGCTCATCTCCTTATTACGGTGCACACTCATGTTTCCCTCATGGTGCTCATAGGATAACGGCACCCACAGGCCATCTTCATCCGACAGCCGCCGGTTTGCCGTTCCTTCGAAAATATGATGCCGGTGTACATTTGGTGTCCCGTCAATCATGTCATATCCGGCATATCTCATATCTATAACAATGGAATCTTTCATTTAAACCTCCCCGATCAGTTCACTGGACCAGATAGGGGCTTTAAGAATTTTCGTATGTTTACAGTAATCACAGTGCTCACACCGAATTGGATCAACTTCTCCGTTTTTCAGAGCCACAATACCTGGCACATTCCGCTCCACTTCTGTGATCGCTTCATCCAGCAGACTCTGCTCCACTGCGATCAGTTGTATATCCGGTACTTTTTCTTTTGACACGGCCGCGATAAAAAATGGCAGTTTCTTTCCGGTATTGATCTCCACCACTTTCTGGTACACCGCGCCCTGAATGTAATATCCCCATTCTGCAAGAAAATTGAGATGCCCGGTATCTGGATGATAGAATTCCTTTGAAATACTTTGACAGGTTTTCAGATCCACGATGCATTTCCCCGGATGATAGCTGTCAATTTTGATTTTCCATTTCGCCCCAAACATATCCGCGGTCATAATGACCTGTTTCTCGCCGCTCATGTACTGCATGAATAAAGGATCACGTTCACAGCGGTTAATCATTTCATTCGCCTTGATGTACTTTGCCATAAGGCTTCCATCCTTTTTGAACATGCATGAATGCTGTGCCTTGAACAGATCAAGTGTGCCCTCAAAATGTGCATCCACATAAGATCCAACCATCAATGCATCCGAATCTTCCATATTCTCTACCCATGTACCATCCAGTTTTGCAAGGGCGTATTCCTCGCATCCTGTTTTTCCGTATGTACCCATGAAATCTTTATACTGGCTGACCGACAAATACTCTCTGTTTGCTTCCTGGCTGTAATAATTTTCACTCGTTAATAACATTGTCAAATACCTCCGATACTTCTCTTTCAATCTGTGCTTCTTTTGATCCGGCAAACGGATCTGGTGGTGCCTGTACTGGTACCGGGGAGATATCCTCCGCTTCGCCCTCAACTGCACACCCCATTAAGGAATTTGGAATATATACTTTTGCAAAAAATGCAGCAGCACGATAGGCAAGCATAAGTTCTGGCATTGTTGGCCATTTTGATGTTTCATTTCCATACTTATCTTTCTTTGAATACCATTTCTCTTCCTTTGCCATTTTAATAGTTACTTCTGCTCCATGAATTTCTTCACCATCCTCTTTCCGAATAGCACTGATATAGCATCCCCAGCTGTCTGTATTTCGTTCTCCTGTATAGACTGGCTTTACACTTTTAAATAATGGAGATGCTTTGATCATTGACATACACGCCTGTCCACTCCATGAAGGTTTCCCTTTTACAACATACAAATTCTGCATCACAAACATCGGGGAAACATTCATTCTGTTTGCCATATCACATGCGATTGTGCAATCCATCGGTTTTCCCTGATATGCCTGTGGTACAAGAGAAGATGATGCAAACATTTTCCCAATATTAAAAATTTTCTGAAATGATTCTGGATCAGAAAAAACATTTGTTGAAAGCTGATTGTGCTCAACCGTCATAATTTCTGTATTGTCCATGTCCTGCCCCCTATAACTCAACAACGGTCATTGCAGTATCATCTGTAGTTCTGGTTGCGATAAACTGCAATCCCTTTTTTTTACATTTTCTGTACAGCTTTTCCCTCAAATCGGTGGAAAGCTTCTCTGCACCATCGATCAGAATAATCTGTAACCCGTTCGGCTTCTGGATTGACACATCAATGCACAGATCCAGTTTTTCGCCCTCGGAAAGATTGGATACCGGAAGTCCGTTGATCAGCGGAATGCCATTTTCAACTGTAAGTCCATCAATCGGAATACTGCAGTTCTGTAAAATTTCTCCCGGAAGAGTCCGCGCCTTTTCGATTTTGTTCGTAAGATCCGAAGATTCCGCAGAAAGATCTTCTACCTCTTTCTGCAAATCAATCATGCGCTCATACTCATTGATGTGTCCTTTCATCTTTTCCATGTACTCTGCATCCTTTACAAGACCTGACACATCTTTCTTTTCCCTGCCGATGTATGGAGCATACTCTGCTACTTCCGCATCATATTTTGTAACATCCGTCTTATATTTCTGTTCAATCAGTGCCAGCTTGTCCTGCTTCTTTGATGCAAGACCTTCCTGCTCTGTCTGCAAAGCCTTAATCTGATTGTTCAGTTTCAAAATATCCTGCTCGATCTGATGGGAACGGTTGGAAAATTCCGTATCCAGTGCAGATTTTGCGATTTCCTTATCCGCTTCAAACGATCGGATCTTGCTGTCTCTTGCATCTTTCAGCATCTGCGCCTTTTCGATCATCCGGTTATCACTCCGGATCTGTTCAATCTCATGGTAAATATCCGATGTGGAGGCAGCTTCCCACTTCTCAACGTCATATCCTGCCGGAATTCCCTCTACAATCTCTTCAATAAATGCTTTCTTATTGCGGATATCACGGTTAATATCCTGCCGGTGCATGAAATACTCACCCTTTTCGCTCTGGATGTCATCAAGAATCTGTAAAATGTTCTGGTCATACGATACCCAGCCCGGGATCTCCCCGAACCATTCCTTGATCTTATTGACATCCCAGTCATATTCGATCATGTCCAGAATTGTTGCATTCTGTTTTTTCTTATCCATTTCCATGAACTCAATCGGGTTAAGCTGCAGCGGTGTAAAAATGTCACGAAGAAACGCTTCCGGGTTTCCGATTTCTGCCCCGTTCTGCTTCACGCTTTTATAATCCGCCTGATTGGTTCTGGATTTCCGGTTAATCCGGAGTCCTGTGTCTGTCTCAATAAGGATCTCTCCCTCTGCCTCCCCCTTCCGGACAATATAATCCCTGTCAGATTTATTTGTCAGGGCGTACCGGATGGCATCAATCACGGATGTTTTGCCAATACCATTTGTCCCGGACAGTTCCACGGAACTTCCATCCTGCTCATATTCCTTGATTCCGAAAAGATTTCTGATCTTAATACTTGTAATTCTCATTCATTTCCTCTACTTTCATTTTCATCTGTCCATCATGACCGTTTTCAAAAAGTGCCATGTAATCGCTACTTTTCTTTCTGGACCGTTCAGCACAATCGCATGTTTCCCCGGGATCCAGATACGCACCACAGTGCTCACAAATTCGAAAATACATAATTTACTTGCACATCCAATCTATTTCTTGTAAAATAAAAATACAGTAATTTTTAATACTTACTTTTTCTTTTGTTTTCCCTAAATATAGAGAAACAAAACCCCAATTGGTGGAATCACTGTGCTTTGGACGGCTTCTGTGGTTCCATCTTTTTTATTTCCGTCTCTAACAAATCCTTGAAATCCCCTTCATTTTTCTTATCCCTACGTGGGTACGTTGGATTAAGGGTCTGCCTGTCCGGCTTTACGGGTCTTATTCCGCTGATGTGCATTTCCTCTCCTTTCACGCAGATTTCCGAAGTTGCTGTATACGGTGCTCGGTTTCCCGGCGTTCTTTTTCAAGTCTCTCTGATGCATACGCTGCAAACGAAATCACTCCACCAGCAACCACCATACCTGCCGCAATAATCCATCCGATTCCTTCCGAGTCCATCGCAGTTGCTCCAAACATCATAATTGCGACTCCGATCTTAAATACTCTTTCTTTCATTTCTTGCTCCTATTCCGGGATGTCCCGAAACTCCACCGTAATTTTCAGTCCGAGTTCATCGGCCATTCGGTAAAAATTCATAACACTCATTACTTCTGGATGTTTAAACCAGTTCTGGACTGTCTTAGGAACAACTCCAAACTTCTTTGCAAGAACGGCGGCTTCCTTCCTGCTCCTTACCTGTCCACCGGTCAGCATCCCGCTCAGATAATCCATGCGGCGCTTAGTAAGGCTCTGTGCAAGATTTGTTTTTGGCATTCTCTCACGCTCCCTTTCTCTTTAACTTCTATATATTTAGTGATACAATCTCCTTACAGGACGTTGCCTCGTCCAAGTATTAAGAAAGGAGATCATTTACATGGCTATGCTTAACAACGAAGCAGCTCTAAGAATTGCAAAAGAATTGACCTTATCAGCAATGGAAAATAAAATGATTGCTGGATCAAATGATGCAACAGAAGCTGCAAGCAACATATATGAGTTATATAAAACTTTGTACGAAAAGCTTTCTGGAAAAGAAACCCAATAATTAATATGTTGTGGCTCTTGCGGACACTAACTCTGCAAGAGCTTTTGTCTTCTCTGCAATCTCGTGTTCCCTCTCTTTACCAGATGAAATAACTTCACTGATATGAATTGCTAAATTTTCGATAAGGTCATCTACTGCCTTCATATTCTCACTCTCCTTTCTACTGTCCGTTTTATCGGACATCAGTTTGTGGTATCCTACTCCTATATTTGGATTGTTTTCCGCTCATTCTCAAACGCTGTCAAATCGTCCTCTGAAATTCTGTATTCTCTACCGAGCTTGATCGCATTGAGTTTCTTCTGGCGAATCCAATCCCACACCGTAATAACTTTTACCTTGTATCTCTCTGCAACTTCGTCACAAGTGTACATTTTCGACAAAAATATCCCTCCTTTTTGTATGCATTTTATACTTGTGTATACCTCGGTTTAGTGATATATTAAGTTTGTCAAAACGAATTAAATCACTAAACCGAATTATCTCGTCTGGTCAACGAATCAGTTCGTATTACCGAGGTATGTCTATACTATATCTCGTTATACCGAACTTGTCAATACTTTTATTTCGTTTTCCCGAGATATTTTAGAAAGAGGGAAAATTATGTATGAAATATTTGAAAAGCTATGCAAGGAAAAAGGCATAACGCCGTATCGCTTTTGCAAAGATACTGGAATTAATTCATCTACAATAAGTACATGGAAAAACAAAGGTTCCGAATGCTCTGCAAAAACAGCAAAGGCAATATGCGAATACTTCAATGTAACAATGGACTATCTGATGACAGGGGAGACGCAAATAGATGATCCTTATGCCATTACTGCATCGGATGAAAGAGACATTGCCAAAGACATGGAAAACATCCGCAATAAATTGTTAAACGGCTCCAATGGCCCCCTTTCCTATGATGGTGAGCCAATACCAGAAGATGATGCAGAGTTACTTCTCGGGCAAATAGAATTGATGATGCGCAAATTAAAACCAATTAACAAAGAAAAATACAACCCTAACAAAAATAAAAAGTAGGTGTTACATAATTGAAAAAAGACATAAAACAATTAGTCAATTATTATGTAAGAAAATTTAATACCAGAAACCCATATGATCTTGCCAGGCACTTGAATGTAGAGGTCCAGATCGGAGAACTCGGAAGCCGTGCAGGATGTTATATGTTTCTAAAAAATCACAAATGTGTATTTCTAAATGAAGATCTGGAAGAAAATGAAATGCGACTTGTAATGGCTCATGAGCTTGCACACTCTATCATGCACAGGAAAGAAAATTGTTACTTTATAAGAAACAAAACTTTATTGCTCACATCCAAGATAGAAATCGAAGCAAATACATTCGCCGCTGAGCTACTTATTCCGGACGAACTGATTTTTGAAAATCCGGGCGTGCCAATAGATCAGATTGCAAGAATTGCAGGATATTGTGAAGAAATTATGAAATTTAAGAAATTATAAAATAAATACTTGATATACTTCGAGCCTCTTGGAGTGTTCGAAATGTACAAATGAAATATTGGAGGGAACATTATGAAAACACAAGAAACAATGCCCAAATCGCCAATCAAACGCAAAAGAGGACATGGATGTTTAGTAGTCATATTAGGCGTGCTTATCTTCTTTATTGTAGTAATTGCAATTATTGGAGGTGCAATAAGCAAAAGCAATAAACAAGCATCATCAACCATCTCAGGTAAATATATTGCAGAATTAAATGAAAACCAAGCTAAAAAGGTTGACGAAATTCTATCTCAATGTGGAATAGATCCTATACTAGAAATCACGCACGATGATGGATTAGACAATGCTCATAAAAAAGGCGAGACCGGATATCGTATCACTACTAAATATGCTGATAATGTGATTTTGTATTTGAATAAAAATAAGGGGGTCAGCCTTATTAAATATGCCGACCATAAATTATATACAAAAGGTAAAGTTAAAGCTAATTTACAAGATTACATAATTGATATGGATGAAGTGAATGATTTAATGCTCCAATGTGAAGAAGCCGTAAAAAATATTTTAAAATCTCCATCAACTGCTAAATTTCCAGACTATACCGGATGGGGATTCACACAAAAGAATAAAGATGTATATATTGTTTCTGGTTATGTAGATGCTGAAAATAGCTTTGGGGCAGCGACTAGATCAGATTTTTCATTCAAAATAAAAAAAGGATCTATTGTATCTTTTGTATTTGACGGAAAAGAAATCATTAAGTAATTTATTCTATTCGCAATAATAATCTAGTGTAAGGATAATAAGGCCTTATATATTCTAATCTAATAAAAAAAACGTCTTTAACTGAACAGATGTTTGTTTTGTTGGAGGTACATATGAGTAGTATTACAAAAATAATTAAATTTTATCAATTTAGACCACAACCGTGCTTTTCTAATAACGGAATTTGCTCAAAATCAACAATGGATTTGCTCAAAACTGTTTTTTCTGCCAAAAATAGCTATAATGTAACTTACGAAAAAGAAAAGTACACTATTGACATTCTCGATATTGAAGATAATTACATTTTCGGAAAGTGCGCAAAAGAAAATGAACTTCGAATAGGAAATTTTCTTCAAACAAGAAATAAACATACCAATGAAACGGAACCTTATTCATCAATTTCACCCGATACTCAATTAGAAGTTTATACCTTTTTTCTTATTGACGGGCTGAACAATAGAATGTCTGCCATTCAACACAAAAGCATTTCAAAACTCGGGCAAATATTATCATCGGCAATTTGGCAACAATCCAGTAATACAATAAATTTTTTTATTGCACCAGAACGTATAAAAAACATTAAGGAAACCGCCAAAAAATTAAAGAAAAACAAAAAACTTTCGGTATCATTCGCGCCAAATTCAATATCAAAATATAATATTGATTCTTTAGCCAGCGAACTGGGCGGAATTAAATATGATTCCTTTACCATAGACATAAAATTATCACAAACTACCTCAACCAAGGAAATTGATAACATATATGACAAATACAACAGCGACAAGGAATCGTTCAAAAGTTTGAAACTGATTGGACAAAACGATTCTGGATTTGAGGAGACCATAGATTTTATAGGGACTCTATTTACCCATTGTACCAATTTTGATTTTACAGAAGATTCAATTACAAATTATGATATAATTAAGAAAAAATTGTCTGATTCATTGCTAATAGAGCAATAAAAATATGAGGAGGCTATAAAGTGAAAACTGTAAGAGGTTTTATCAAATATCATTCATGTATTATTTTCCCTGCCCTATCCGCTGTTATAGCTTATATTATCTACAAAAAACAAGATTATACCGATATTAATTCAGAAAAGGTTACATGCCTAATTTCTATTGATACTTCTTTAATTGGAGTTCTTATAACAATACTAACCATTTACTTGGCTGTACCTAAAAGTGATTTTGTAAAGCAACGCTTAAAAGAATCCAAGCATGAACGAATTTATTTATATAATGTGTTGTTTGGAATTATAATTTTATTTTCATCTATAATATCTTGGATTTTTTTCGATTCAAAGACATTTTTAATAATACTTTTTATAGCAGGAATGTCAAACATCGCAATTTCAATTTATTATACATTTTCTTTAATTAACCTAATTTAGATGATTATACCATAAACATCAGATTAAGCACCTTGACAATATAATACACTTACCCGGAAAGCCGAGAAGGTATGCAGTCATCCGTTCTAATCCTGTAGAAAGGGTGACGCTTATGAGTACATATGAAGAATTCATGGTCATTTTGACTGTGGCCCTGCTCATAGTAGCAATTCTGAATTATAAAAAATAAGCAAGCTACCTTGTCTCTTTGGCACGGAGTAGGCAGCTTGCTTAATAGTAACTGTTAACTTTGCACCGGAGCGGATAGGCTTCATCTATCTCCCGGCTTTCCTGTTAAGTGTATTATATGTCACACAACCATTTTTGTCAAATAAATAACGCCGCCCCAGTGTTGGCGCACCAGAGCGGCAAATACTGCTCCGAAAAGCAATATACTCACAAATCATATTATACCTTTCGGAGCAGCCAAACGCAAGCGGAACACCAGTTCCACGCTGGCTGTTATTTTTATACCCAATTTTAAGGAGGTACAATATGAATGCAAGAAAATTACCATCCGGATCATGGCGTGCCCGGCTCTTCCTGGGTGAGGATGAAAACGGAAAGAAACACTACAAGTCATTTACCGCTTCAACCAAACGCGAAGCGGAACGGCTGGCGCTAAATTACGCAGAAGAACAAAAATCATCAACTTCCGCAACATTTGGAGACGCCTTTGACGAATACATGGAGATCAAATCAAACATTCTCTCTCCATCCACAATAAACGGATATAAGAAGATGAAAAAATACTATATCGATTTTTTAAACATGGATGTTACTGAGATAACACAGCCCCTTGTTGACCGTTTTGTAAATACATTTGCAAGCGACCACTCTCCAAAAACCGTCAGAAACGCCTACAGCCTTTTTTGTTGCGTTATGCAGCTAAAGATACCTTCATGCACTTTTAACGCCAAAATGCCGCAAAAAAACGTCTTACAATACTATATTCCAACTGATGATGAAATGAAAACTCTTCTTGCTTATGCAAAAACAACCAATTATAATCTATATGTGGCAATTCTTTTGGCATCTATCGGTACTCTTCGTCGATCAGAAGTATGTGGGTTGGACGCAGCCGATATTACAGGATGCATTGTTCACGTCCATAATGTTGTTGTTCATGGAAGAGATGGTGGATGGGTATTGAAAACAGTACCAAAGAACAGTTCTTCGGATCGGTACATTGAATACCCAAAAGCTGTGATAAAAGAATTGCGAAAAGAGGGAAAAATATGTCAATTGACCCCTGACACCCTTACGGAGTATTTCGGAAGAGCTATAAACAATTGTAGGCTTCCTCACTTCCGCTTTCATGATCTCCGGCATTATGCAGCCACAATCATGCATGCAATGGGCGTCCCGGAAGCATACATCATGGAACGCGGCGGCTGGAAAACCAACACGGTTCTAAATCAGGTGTACCGTGGCACCAGATCCGATTTTTCAAAAAAATATGCAGGTGAGACAAATAATTACTTTGACCAGCATCTTCTCTAAAAACGTGTCATCTTCTGTGTCATCTGTCTTTACGTTTGGCAGTAAAAACATACCCTTGAACGTCTCAGAAAGAATTCTCAAAAAATACAAGAAACCCAGTGCTTTCAACAAATTCTCTCGAATCTGCATAAACACTGGGTTTCTTAAAATACTGCACCCGGCGGGAATCGAACCCGCATCTCAGGAGTCGGAGTCCTGCGTTCTATCCATTATACTACGGCTGCATAGCACTCTTATTTCACAAGTGCCTTTTTACTATATCACACTTCAAATTTAGAGTCAATCCACACTTTGATGTAAAATATGAAGTATTTCTTCCAGCTGCTTTACCGGAAGCTGCCCCGGTGCGCTCGCCTGCCCGCCTGCGCCAAATGTCACACACGATCCGAAAAACTCTCCGGCCACGCGGGAAATCCCCCCTTTTGCACCCATGGACATGGTAATCAGCGGATGATCCGGATGGTTTTCATGAAAGCGGTTGGTCTCCTCCAGCAAATGCAATACATCCCACATATTCTGCGGCATAACTGCCAGTTTCACGACATCTGCGCCACTCTCACGGATCTGTTCCAACAGCATGCGGATCACCTCCGGGTCCGGCGTCTGTTCAAAATCATGATGGGAAGCAATCACATATACTCCCATCTCCTGCAACCTCGCTATTTCTTTCTGCGGATTTTTTGCTTCAAAATATTCCACATCAATAAAATCCACGACATCTGATTCTGCCGCCACCTGATGAATATCATAAATATCCGCCGCGGAAAGTGCTTTGCACCCTCCCTGATTTTTAGAACGGAAGGTATACACCAGAATACTTTCCTTTATGATATGTTTCATTTCGTTTAATATTTCGCGGATCGCATTCGGACTTTCCACGTTTTCAAACGCATCCACACGCCACTCAATCATTTCCGTGTGTGCTTCTTCCAGCCTTCTGGTTTCTCTTAAAATTTCTTCTTTCGAAGACTCCATGACCGGCACACACACGAGCGGTTTCCCTTTTCCTATAATCTTTCCTTTTATACAAAGCAGATTTTCCATCTCTGCACCTCCTGCTGTGTTGTAATTCTCTGTTATTATATTCTAAAAGCCCGAAAGAAACAACCGATTCCTGTTATTTGACATTTTTCCCGTTTTCCATTAAGATAGTCACGGTATGTGATATCCGAACTTAAGAGATAGGAGAAAAAAATGAGTTTTGAATTTTTAAACCAATTACCGACTCCGGCAGACATTAAGCGCGATTATCCGCTTTCCCCGGAGCTTCGTGAATTAAAAAAACACAGAGACCTCATGATCTCTGATGTAATTACAGGTAAAGATTCACGTGTCCTCGTAATCATCGGACCGTGTTCTGCAGATAACGAAGATTCTGTATGTGATTATGTGAGCCGTCTGACCAAAATCCAGGAAGATGTCAAGGATCAGGTCATCTTAGTTCCGCGTATTTACACCAACAAACCACGTACAACCGGCGAAGGCTACAAAGGGATTGCTTCCCAGCCAGATCCGGAAAAAGCTCCGGATATGATCGAGGGTCTGATCGCCATGCGTAAAATGCACATCCGTGCAATCGAAGAAAGCGGTCTTACCTGTGCCGATGAAATGCTTTACCCGGAAAACTGGGGATATGTCGAGGATCTTCTCTCCTACGTTGCCATCGGAGCACGTTCGGTAGAAGATCAGCAGCATCGTCTGACAGTCAGTGGTTTTGATGTCGCTTCCGGAATGAAAAATCCTACCAGTGGTGATTTTTCTGTTATGCTCAATTCTGTATACGCGGCACAGCATCCGCATCATTTCGTTTATCGCGGATACGAGGTGGAGACAACCGGAAATCCTCTGACTCACGTGGTTCTTCGCGGTGCAGTCAGCAAGCACGGCAATACCACCCAGAATTATCACTATGAAGATCTGATCCGTCTTCATGAGATGTACGAAAAAATGGATGTCATCCATCCGGCAGCCATCATTGATACCAACCATTCCAACTCCGGAAAGAAGTTTAAGGAACAGATCCGCATCGCAAAAGAAGTGATGCATAACCGCCAGCTTTCTTCCGATATCCGTTCTCTGGTAAAAGGTCTGATGATTGAAAGTTACATCGAAGAGGGAAATCAGTCTATCGGAGATCATATTTACGGAAAATCCATTACCGATCCTTGTCTCGGATGGGAAGATTCCAAACAGCTGATCTATGACATTGCGGAGATGAACGCAAAATAAACAGTTTTTGTCTGAAAACAAAAATGGAGTGTAAAAAGTGTTCCTTTTGCACTCCATTTTTTTATAATTTTTTTATAATTTTTCTACAACAAAACGTAACAGCCGGATTCCAACAGATGCCTCCAATACACATCCAAGAAGTACCAGTACCGCAACTCCCATCCCCCATGCCAGCCGCAGCAGCCATGGATTTTTCCGGTTATAAAACCTGTGCGGTTCTACCAGCAGTAAAAGCGCAAGCGCTGCAAGATACAAAATTCCATGCGGCAGCCACGATACCAGAAAAAAAACAATTCCAAGAATCCCCATATTCATCACACAGGCAGCAAAAAATACCCCGCCGGTAAAATAAATCAGGCAGCGCAATAATAATGGCAGAATTGCTTTTAAAGCAGTAAGGGAAAGGATTGCAATAATCACAAACACTTTTCCCCTTTCCCATAAAATATTTGCCAGAAGCGGCAAATACCCGGTATCCGATGCCGCAAATGCTTTCATATGATACGCATTTAAAAATCCATAAGTCGTAAAATATTCATATCCAAACAGACAGGTACATAAAATTCCCGCCAGGCCAAAACAGATTCCAATCGCCAGTTCCTTTTTCATAAAAATTCCTAAAACTCTTTTCTTTTCAGCCTATGCCCTGTCCGTTTTCTTTATTCCATTTTTATAAATCCAGATGTTTTCCCATTCCGCCTTTTTTTGCTGCCGCATATGCCATAATTGCAGCAATGGTTTTTCCATCCTGAATTTTCCCTTCATAGATCATATCGCACAACTCTTCCAGTGTGTAAATTTCCACATCAATGGATTCCGCTTCATCCAGATGCCGGGTTCCCACTTCCAGATCGGTAGCTACAAAAATATCAACCGCCTCATCACAAAATGCCACCGTCGTACGCAGGGATAATAAATGTTTCACATTCGTGCTGCGGTATCCCGTTTCCTCTTCCATCTCCCGTGCCGCACAATACGCCGTATCTTCCGTCTTACTGTCCCGACAGCCGGCCGGAATTTCAAGTGTTTCTCTCTCCAGCGCATTGCGGTACTGACGCACCATCACAATTCTTCCATCCTTCATAACCGGAAGAATGGCGGCTGCGCCCATACGATGGGATACAAAATCCCACTCTGCTTTGTTTCCATCCGGAAGTTCCATCGTATCTTTGTAGATATCCAGAATTGCTCCCTTGTATACCAGTTCTCTCTTCAATCGTTTTACATGCTCTACCATATTTCAAACCTCTCTTTCCTGTCCGGACATCATCCCCGGATATTTTTCATCGTTCACAGTTTCTTCAAATTTGTAACATATCCATTTCACACTTTTCCGGTATAGTGAAATCATCAAAAGGAACCAAAACCTTTCGATCATTTTTTTTCATAATCTGGCCAGTGCAGCCGTGCTGTACTGGTCCCTCCTTTTTATTCTATACGTCCCGTGAAATCCCAATGTATTTATTTTACAACACATTATGATATAAAAAAGGCTTAATCCCGCTTTCCGCGGTCTTAAGCCTTTTTAAGTTCATTTTCACAATTACTTAGCGTAGTCAACAACACGCGATTCCCTGATCACATTTACCTTGATCTGACCCGGATATTCCAACTCAGTCTCAATCTGTTTTGAAATATCTCTGGCTAAAAGAACCATATCCGCATCGCTGATCTGCTCAGGAACAACTAAGATACGAACCTCTCTACCTGCCTGAACTGCAAAAGATTTTTCTACACCCTTATAGCTATTTGTAATATCCTCAAGCTGCTGTAAGCGGTTTGAGTATGTTTCCAAAGTTTCTTTTCTCGCACCCGGACGTGCAGCGCTGATGGTATCGGCTGCCTGCACCAGACATGCAATCAGACTCTCCGGCTCCACATCACCGTGATGTGCTTCCACTGCATTGATGACAAGAGGTGATTCCTTGTACTTTCTACACAGTTCCACACCCAGCTGGATATGAGAACCTTCCATATCATGATCTACAGCCTTACCAATATCATGTAATAATCCCGCACGCTTCGCCATACGGACATCCTCACCGATTTCTGCGGCAAGCAAACCTGTCAGCTGTGCGACCTCAATCGAATGCTTCAATGCATTCTGTCCATAACTGGTACGATACTTCATTTTGCCTAAAAGCCGGACAAGCTCCGGATGAATGCCGTGGATGCCGACTTCTAATACAGCAGCCTCGCCTTCTTCACGAATCATTGTCTCTACTTCTTTTTGCGCTTTTTCAACCATTTCCTCGATACGTGCCGGATGAATCCGTCCATCCACGATCAACTTTTCAAGTGCAATTCTCGCAACTTCTCTTCGAATCGGATCAAAGCTGGAAAGGATAACTGCTTCCGGCGTATCATCAATGATCAGATCTACTCCTGTCATCGTTTCAAGTGTACGAATATTTCGTCCTTCCCTACCGATGATACGGCCTTTCATCTCATCATTCGGAAGCTGTACAACAGAGATTGTGGTTTCAGCAACGTGATCCGCAGCACATTTCTGAATTGCAGTAACTACATAGTCCTTTGCCTTCTTGTTGACTTCTTCCTTCGCCTGCGCTTCCATTTCCTTGATCATCTTCGCAGTGTCAATCTTCACATCTTCTTCCACGGTCTTTAAGAGGTATTCTTTTGCCTGTTCAGAGGTTAATCCTGAAATTCTTTCCAGTTCCTGTACGCGCTGTTCGTTGAGCTTTGCTATCTCAACTTTCTGCTTCTTTAAATCTTCTTCTTTGGCACGGAAACTTGCCTCACGCTTTTCAATCGATTCGAGTTTCTTGTCCAGATTTTCTTCCTTCTGCACAATACGACGCTCGTTACGCTGAATTTCATTTCTACGCTCTTTGATCTCCTTGTCAATCTCATTCTTGGAACGAATGGTTTCTTCTTTGATCTCAAGCATAGCTTCGCGCTTCTTGTCTTCGGCATTTTTCACAGCCTCGTCGATGATGCCTCTGGCCTGCTCTTCTGCATTTCCAATCTTGGTATTTGCTACCTTCTTGTGATATTCAGTCGAGATAAACCATACAGCAACCGCAGTAATTATAAGTGTGATAACAACAGCAATAATTACTTGTGGCACAGGAGCACCTCCTTTATTAAGTTTTCATTGTACATATAACAAAAAGAAATATTAGTCTTCCATGTCATACTTCTACAACATTATAATTTTATCCTTTTTGCTTAAATATGTCAAGCAATACGTGCTTTCATTGTTTACTTTTCATAGCACGCAGCACATCATTGCTCCGAAAGCCCCTGCGCATCAGATACTGGTAAACACGTGTAAATTCTTTTGGGTCGGAATTTTGTGCATCAAACTTTTTCTTTTCCAGCAGACGTATGATCTGCTCCTGTTCGTCCCCCTCATAACATTCCTCAAGGGCACGATCAATCAATTCTCCGGAAACTCCCTTTCCATACAGTTTTACTTTCAGCTGATAGCGGCTCATACGATCCTGACGATAATTGATATAGGTACATGCATAGCGGTAATCATCGACATAATGAAAAGATTTCACATATTCAAGTGCAAGATCAATACACGCCTGCGGATATCCGCCCTGTTTCAGTTTCTCCCGCAGCTGCTGCTCTGTACGGTCCATCTGTTCCAGCAGATGCATGGTTCTTCTTTTTGCACGCTTTCCCACCACTTCATAAATCAGCTGATGTTCCTCTTCATCCGAAAGTGTGCTTCCTTCCCGCATCCGAAACTGTTTTGCCTCTCCCCGGTAAAGAACAAGCTCCGTTCCATTATCCAGATGGAAACGAAGCCTGCCCTTTCCCAGAGTCGTACACTCTGTCACTGTAACCATATCTTATTCTTTCTTGCTTTCCTCATCTGCAGATGACGGAGTCTCTTCTTCGCCTTCCGGGGTCTCATCCTCCTGTGCAAAATAATGTTCACGCACCATTTCTTCAATCATCTTACAGAATTCCGGATTTTCACGCAGATACGTCTTTGCATTTTCACGTCCCTGTCCGATCTTGTCTCCTTCATAAGCATACCATGCACCGGATTTGCTGATAATTCCGACATTTGCTGCCAGATCCAGAATATCTCCCTCTTTGGAAATCCCCTTTCCGAACATGATATCAAACTCTGCTTCACGGAATGGAGGTGCTACTTTGTTTTTTACGACTTTGACACGGGTATGGTTACCAATGACTTCTCCTGCCTGCTTGAGCTGTTCTACACGGCGCACGTCCAGACGAACAGAAGAATAAAACTTAAGTGCACGGCCACCGGTCGTCGTCTCCGGATTCCCAAACATAACACCAACTTTTTCACGGAGCTGGTTGATAAAGATTACAATGCAGTTTGACTTGCTGATCACACCGGTCAACTTACGAAGCGCCTGACTCATCAGACGTGCCTGCAGGCCCACATGGGAATCTCCCATATCTCCGTCAATTTCCGCCTTTGGCACAAGAGCTGCTACCGAATCGACAATTACAATATCGACGGCTCCGGAACGCACCATGGTCTCGGTGATCTCGAGCGCCTGCTCTCCGCAGTCCGGCTGGGAAATATAGAGATTGTCAATATCAACACCGATATTCTTTGCATAGACAGGATCAAGCGCATGCTCTGCGTCAATGAATCCGGCAATTCCGCCCTGCTTCTGCACCTCTGCCACACAGTGCAGTGCAACGGTAGTCTTACCACTGGACTCCGGTCCGTAAATCTCAATGATACGTCCTTTCGGAAGTCCTCCGAGTCCCAATGCAATATCCAGACTGAGGGATCCTGTAGGAACCGTTTCCACGTTCATATTTGCGGAATTGTCCCCCAGCTTCATCACAGATCCTTTGCCATACTGTCTCTCGATCTGTGCGATTGCCGCATCCAGTGCTTTTAATTTATCGTCCTTTGCCATAATATTCTCCTTCTTATCGAACCTATGTTCGTATCTATGTTCTAATAGTAGTATATTTTGTTTGTATTGTCAATGCAAAATTTTAAATGGGGAAATAAAAAAAGACAGTCGCTCTGCAACTGCCTTTTATTATACGTTGTATCCTACTACGCGTCAAGAAGTGTTTTCAGGTAATCCTCAATCGCATCCTGCGTCTGTAACCCTATCATCTTCTTCTGAAACATTCCATCTTTCATGAATACCAGCGTAGGAATACTCACAATCTGGTAATTTAATGCAAGCTGTGGCTGCTCGTCCACATTTACTTTGCATACTTTCACCTGATCTCCCATTGATTCTGCAACTGCATCCACAACCGGTGACTGCATCTGACAAGGGCCACACCAGGATGCCCAGAAATCAATCACGACCGGCACCTTTGCGCCGACAACTTCTGCTTCAAAGTTTTCTTTTGTAATTGTTACAACTCCCATGATCTTTCCTCCTTTGATTAATTCTTACTGAACTCGGATAATACGAGTCCTTCGTTTCGGTCAAGTGTCATGCCGACACTCCATGCATTGACAAATAAAAGAAGCGGATTTCCCTTCATATCAATCACTTTCTTCATATCTGAAGTACCAGTCAGCGCGTCCACATCCACTTCCTCCTTGTTCTCGATCCAGCGGATATGTTCATATGGAAGATTCTCCAGACGGATCTCCACATTATACTCGTTTTCCAGACGGAACCGGAGTACATCAAACTGCAGCACACCAACTACTCCTACTATGATTTCCTCCATACCGCCTTTGTATTCCTGGAAAATCTGGATGGCACCTTCCTGTGCAATCTGTGTTACTCCTTTTACAAACTGCTTGCGCTTCATGGAGTCGATCAGACGTACACGTGCAAAATGTTCCGGCGCAAATGTCGGGATTCCCTCAAACTGAAACTTGTCCTTTGCCGTCGTGAGGGTGTCCCCGATAGAGAAAATGCCGGGATCAAAGATACCAATAATATCTCCCGCATATGCTTCTTCTACCATTTTACGCTCGTCTGCCATCATCTGCTGCGGCTGGGAAAGCTTGATCTGTTTGTTTCCCTGCACATGGAATACTTCCATGCCCGCCGTAAACTTACCGGAACAGATACGCATAAACGCAATACGGTCCCGGTGATTTTTATTCATATTTGCCTGAATCTTAAAGACAAACGCAGAAAAATCTTCCTGAAACGGATCAATCATTCCGATGTCTGATTTCCGGGCCATTGGCGCATAAGTCATCTTCAGGAAATGCTGCAGAAAAGTTTCCACACCAAAATTGGTCAGGGCAGAACCGAAAAATACCGGGGAAAGTTCTCCCTTTGTCACAAGTTCCATATCAAATTCCGCACTGGCACCGTCAAGAAGTTCGATTTCGTCATCCAAAATTGATTTTTTCTCCTCACCAATCTCGTCGATCAGTGCCGGATCATCGATATCAATAATCTTTTCGGAACCTTCTTTTGTTCCCTTTAATGTATCGGCAAATGTCATAACTTTTCTGGTATGACGGTCATATACACCTTTGAATTCTTTTCCGGAACCGATCGGCCAGTTGACCGGATACGTTGCGATTCCCAGTTCATTTTCAATATCATCAAGAAGCTCAAACGTATCATTTGCATCACGGTCCATCTTATTGATAAATGTAAAAATCGGAATATGGCGCATTACGCATACCTTAAACAGCTTACGTGTCTGCGCCTCTACTCCTTTGCTTGCATCAATCACCATGACTGCGGAATCCGCCGCCATAAGTGTACGGTAAGTATCCTCCGAGAAATCCTGATGTCCCGGGGTATCCAGAATATTGATACAGTATCCGTCATAGTTAAACTGCAGCACCGACGAGGTGACCGAAATACCTCTCTGCTTCTCGATCTCCATCCAGTCAGACACCGCATGTCTTGCTGTTGCCTTTCCTTTTACGGAACCGGCAAGATTAATGGCTCCTCCGTAAAGCAGGAACTTCTCCGTCAGAGTCGTCTTACCTGCATCCGGATGGGAAATGATAGCGAATGTACGCCGTTTTTCTATTTCTTTTCTTAAGTCACTCACAGTATATCCTCCAAACCAATTGCACACTGTACCTCATTTTATACTAAAAACTATGTATTTGCAAGTGCTACTGGATGGGAGTGATCACGATCTTATCTGCGGATACTCCGGTCTTACGCTTTACAATATCTTCGACCTGCGCCCGCTTGGCATCGGTTGCCTCCCCCATATTAAGAACCACATCACAGCCGTCATCATTCATACTGACAACCACATCCGTAAACCCTTTTGCCTCCAGCATCATTTCTGCATTGGACTCTTTCTCCGCAATATCCGTCAGTGTAATCATTTCATTGACCGCATCTTTCTTTTTGGACTCATCCAAAGAATCATTGTCAATGATTGCCTGCAGGGTTTCTTTATTTTTGGAACGCACCTGTTCCCTGTTAAGTTTCACTTTTGCCGCATAGTCGGAATCCCCGCTTGTCACAGAGGTAAGTACCGTCTCTCCCGGATTTTCCACATCTTCCGTCGATGCATTCGCCAGATCTTCCTTGCTGCTTGTGATATCCAGATCCTCCCCGGTTTCATAATCTTTATCCGCCTGGTCACTTACGGCACCCTGATTCATATTAGCTACCGTCTCGGCATCTTTGATATCAGCGCCCTTTTTGTCATAAGTAACATAACCGGCCACCGCAATCAGCACCGCCAGCGTTGTAATAACAATCTGATTTTTATGCACTCTTTTTTTCACGTCTATTCCTCCTGTACCGACATTTTAACTACTACTACCTTATGCGCTTCCACCGGAAATAATGACATTACCGCGTTGGAAATTTCCGTAACGGTCTTTGCATTTCCTCCACCCTGTGCCACAACCACAACCCCTTCAATTTTCGGCATCTGCCTGCAGATCACATAGGGCTGTCTGGTATCACCGGTATCGTACACCACCGTTATCTCTTCCTTTTTGTTTCCATCTTTTGTCACATTTTTATCCAGCTGGTCGGTTCCCTCATCGGAAAATGTCAGCATTACACGGGTTTTTCCCACCCCGTCCATGTGTTCAAGCAGCTCCTTCAGCTGCTGCTGCAGCTGCTCTTTATAGGAATCTTCCGTCTGCAGCTGCTGCTCCTTTTGTTCCTGCGTCTGTGTTTCTTTCTGGCTTTGTTTTGCCCCCGTCGGCATCGCAACGATCATTACCATCACCCCAAGCAGAATCAGTACAACGAAATCCGATTTATTCCTCTTTTTGATCCACTTTCCCAAGATACTGTTCAAAAATATTCTCTCCCTTCTCCTGATATTCTATGCTTTCCATCTGCTCGACAATCTCATGCAGCTGCTGCCTTGCCTCTTCTTTTTTCATTCCTCCCACATAGACCAAAAGCGGCTGTGCCAGCACGGTGATCACGAGCACGCTGACAAAAAAATGAAAATATTTCTGATAGGTTTCCTTTGGTGTCAGATATGACAACAGATAAAAAATCAGCATCAGCACGAAATAATTTTTCACAAATGTAAGTACAACTTCCATGTTCTCCTCCCTTCTCAATAGATGAAACTGGTGGAAACACTGATCATGGATATGGTAATAAAAAATAAAAGCAGCGCATCCAGCTGTATGGTACAAAAAAGCGCGCATCCCCTGGCAGCGGCCTGCACACACTGCGCAATCCGGCTGTCTGCGACCGGTGCCAAAAATGCAGCGGTCAGGCGGTACATCACAGAAAAACAGAAAGATTTCAGCAGCGGTGTCATCCCGATTACAAAAAGAAGGATAAGGGCAGCCGCGCCAATGCTGTTTTTTATGAGGATTCCGCTTCCGAGCAGGATCTCTGCTGCGGAACCGAAGGTATTTCCTACTCCGGGAACCGCGGATATACTGTTAAAAATACTGTTTGTGGAAAGCCTGTCTCTTGCAGGTACAATCAGAGACTGTACAACACCGATTCCCATAACGGCAGTCAGCCCGCCTTTTAAGACCAGTCGTATTCCGTCTTCGAACAGCTGCGCCATCTTTCCAAGTTTTGTTTCCTCAAACAGGTTATCCATCAGAAGAAGCAGCACAAACACATGAACCCCCGGCAGAAAAATAAATTTCATTCCCAGTTCCAGCAGATACATCAGTCCGAATGCCAGCTGATAAAAGGAACCCGCAGATGCCGCATTGCCGGAGCAAAACAGCGTTGCCGCATACAAAGGCACAAATGCGGTCATAAATGCCACCAGACGGTCAATCCCCTGATCTACCACCTCTGAGATCAGGGCAAATGATTGCAGCAACAACAGAACCACCCCAAGATAAACAATAAAGAAGCTCATCTGCGAAACATACCCCTGTCGCGTCATCATCACTTTTCCGTACAGCGCAAATAAAAGTCCTATGGCAAACATCTGCAAAAACATTGGCTTTGCAGCCGTGATTTCATAAAAAAATAAATCTGCAATATATTCACAGATCATTCCCGCATCCAGTCCGCCTGTTCCTTCCGTCACCAATTTATTCACCATTTTTTCAAAATCCATCTTTTCCGACAGATCCTGCGTCTGTGCATTGATATCCGTAAAATCAAGTTCTTTTATGATCTCATCCGCCTCGGCCGCCATCACATTTTGCGGCTGTAAAAAAATCATCCATACGAACAAAACAGACCAGAACAAAATTTTAGCTATTTTTTTCATTTCTACCCCCCGGTCATCTGTTCGATCAGCCGCAACAAAACCCACAATTCCGGAATGGACAAAGCAACGATCGATAATTTTGCAAACAGTTCAATCTGTCCTGCGACAGATCCATATCCCGCTTCCCGGCAGACCGATGCGGAAAAATCGGCAACATATGTAATTCCAAGCATCTTTAACAGTGCTTTCAAAAGTGCCGGATCTACCGGAAGCGTGTCCATCAGTTCCCGTAAAAAATCCAGGATAAACGAAATTCTTGACAGTGTGTATCCGAAAATCAAAACCGATGCTGCAATTCCCACAAGCAACGCCAGCTCTCCCTTTTCTTTTTTCAGTAAAAGAGCCAGAAAAACCGCAGCAATTCCGATCATTCCTATCTTTATCATAGACATCACATACGAAACAGGGTTTCCATCGTTGTAAACAGTTCACTGATACAAGGCACGATCCAGAACAACACTATTATCAGACCTGCCAGGCTCAGCAGAAATGCCTGTTCCTCCCTTCCACTATGCTTGAGAATCTGGCTGAGTACTGCCACAACAATTCCAAGCGCTGCAATTTTAAAAATAATTGTTACACTCATACACTCAAGGTTCCCTTCCTACGCCTTTACACCAGAAGAATGATCATAACCACGCCGGTCAGCATTCCAACAGGCAGATACACCCGCTGTTTTTTAAAAAATTCCAATCGTGACTCTGCCAGAAATTTTTCCATCCGTTTTCTGCAGATTTCATTGCATCGCAGATTCTCTGCACTGCTTTCGCCATAAAATGCTCCCGCGGCAGACGTAAGGATTTCCCAGCCCTCCTGCCCGATCTGCAGTTCTCTTTTGTGCTTCTGCAGACAATCCTGCCATATTTTCTGTCCGCTTGGATTCTGATGGTTGCGCATACATACACAGACCTCATCCAGAAATGCCTGCATGGATGCATCTGCCGTTTCATAAAAAGACAAAAAATCGTACAACCGCACATGTTCCTGTTCCAGTGCATATCCCCAGCGCACAAACAGGCGTATCCATTCCCCCGCCATCCGCTGTCTGGCTTTTTCCCCCTCTGCCCATTTGTACAAAAATCCGGCACACCCTGCCAGTATCAGGACGGTTCCGAAAATCCTTGCCACAATGGATTTCCTCCTCCCTCATATACGGTGAGAATCCGGCGCCCGTCCGGTTCTCTCTGCAGACCGATGAGCCGCATCTGTGAGCGGATCAGATCCAGTCCTCCCATCTGCAGGCGGTGCAAAACCTCTAAGACACTGCCGGCATGTATGGTTCCAAGGATCGATACCCCGCACCGGGCACAGTCTGCCACCGCAGCAAAGTCCTCCGGAAGTCCCAGTTCGTCCACTGCAATGATCTGCGGGGACATGGAACGAAGCAGCATATGGATTCCATGTTCCTTCGGACAATTGTCCAGCACATCCGTGCGGGGGCCCAGATCGTTTTGCGGAATTCCCCGGTAACACGCGGCAATTTCCGACCGTTCATCGACTACCCCGACCTTTTTCCCGGCACGCAGGTGATTTCCTTTCGAAAGCAGCCGGATACAATCCCTTAAATAGGTTGTTTTTCCGACCCCCGGCGGTGCAAAGAAAAACGTATGATATACATTCTCTCCGCAATACAGCCATGGAATCAGTACCGATGCACACCCCTTTTTTTCGTGAGCCAGACGGATATTTAAACCGCTGATACAGCTTAACAACTTCATACAGCTTGAGGTTCCGTGTTTCTCATAGCTTGCCCGCCCGGAAACCCCGATCCTGTGCCCGCCTTCCAGCGTAAAATACCCCTGTCGCAGTTCTTCTTCCAGTGCATACACGGAATATCCACTCAGATAATTCAGTACCTCCCGCATATGTGCTTCCGTGAGCAGCCCAATCTCTTTTTCTTTCTCATCCGCATATAAAATTTCCAGCGGTTGTCCGACCCGAAGCCGGATTTCTTCTGCCCCGCACAACGTTTCTGCTTCCATCTGCGTTCGAAAATCTACCGGAAGATATTCTGTAATCTCCATTCTGTCACTTCCTCCATGTTTCTTTCCATAAAAAATGAGCCATAAGGACAAATCCCTATGACTCATTTATATGTTTTATATGTGATTTTAGAACATCCGATTTACATACGGTCCGGTGCGGAAAAACCAAGCACATCGATACAGGTCTCAAGAATATTTTTGGTCAATACCAAAAGACCGATATAAGAAGCCTGTACCTTAAAATCTTCCTCGGAAAGAATCTTTGTCTCATGATAAAATCCGTTGAATGCATTGGCCAGTTCATAAATATATGCACAGATCTTGTGCGGTGCTTTCTCCTCATATGCATTTTCCATCATGGCATTGAAACGTGACAATACAAGCATCAGGTTCTTCTCACTTGCAGAATGTGCCCCAAGAATCGGTGCATCCGGCAGCGAATTTTTTGCAGTGTATTTCTTTAAAATGGATTTAATACGCACAATCGTATATAAAATATACGGTCCTGTATTCCCTTCAAAAGAAGTAAAACGCTCAATATCAAAACAGTAGTCCTTGCTTGCCTGATTGGACAGATCTCCGTATTTGACTGCTGCCAGAGCAACCGTTTTTGCAGTCTGCTTTGCCTCTTCCTCGGAAATATCGAGGTTTTCCTTTTCTTTCTGGTTCTCTGTAATCTTTTTGAGCATCTCCTCATTGATCTCATCAAGCAGATATTCCAGACGCATAACGCCGCCATCTCTTGTCTTAAACGGTTTGCCGTCTTTTCCGTTCATGGTACCGAATCCGATATGGGTCAGTTCCACATCCGGTCCGACGAGTCCGGTCTTTCTTGCACAGCGGAATACCTGTACGAAATGCATGCTCTGACGCTGATCCGTCAGGTAAATAATGGCATCCGGGTTGTAATCCTGCATACGCATCACAATCGTAGCAAGATCTGTCGTACTGTATAACGACGCTCCGTCTGACTTTAAGATGATACATGGCGGAATCTCTTTTGTATCCGTATCCTCTTTGACATCCACAACCAGAGCCCCTTCGCTCATGTAGGCAAAGCCCTTGTCCTTCATCATCTGTACCATATCCGGAATATACGGCTGTGCATCCGACTCTCCCTTCCAGAGCTCAAAGGAGACATTCAGATTATCATAGTTCTTCTTTAAATCTGTCACGGAAACATCCAGAATGTGTGCAAGAAGTGCACGGTATCCCCGTCTGCCGGCCTGCAGCTGGCTGGTTGCCTCCATGGCAGCCTCACGGAACGCTTCGTCTTCCTTACTCTTTTTGCTGGCAGTCGGATAGATATCCTCCAGTTCGGAAATGGTAAACGGCGCCTCTTTCGGATATTCTCCGGTATAGCTTTCATCATAGTATACCAGATCCGGCTTACGCTCTTTTAATTCTACAATGATCAGTCCCATCTGCAGACCCCAGTCTCCCAGATGCACATCACCGATCATGTGATGTCCCATAAATTTGCCGATCCGCTTGATACTCTCTCCAATGACAGCAGAGCGCAGATGTCCGACATGCAATGGCTTGGCAACATTGGCCCCGCCATAATCTACAATAATGGTCTTCGGATGTGCCGCTTTGTCACAGCCAAATCTTCCCTCATCTGCTTTCATATCGCTGACATATTTCGCCAGATAGGCAGGACTTACTTTCATATTGATAAATCCCGGTTTTACAGACTCTACGCTCTCAAACAGTTCGTTTTCTGCCAGCGCCTGCGCAATCTTATCCGAAATCATGAATGGTGCACACTTGTACTCCTTTGCTGCAGCCATTGCTCCGTTACACTGGTATTCACACAGGTCCGGACGATTGGAAAGTGTAACTTTCCCGTATTTTGCATCATATCCCTGACCGGTAAATGCATTTGTCACCTGCTCGGTGATCAGATCTATTAATGTCTTCATCCTAGGGTTCTCCTCTTTTTTTACTACAGATTATTGTATACATCATAGAAGAAAAAGTCAAACGCTTCTTCGTATCTGACATTTTTCTTCATACAAAAACGGCTGCCACATTACGCGGCAGCCGTCTCCACTTTTATCAGTTCTATCCGTTATTGTCTAATTGTTCTTTCCAGAAAGGTACTCATCAATACCCTTTGCAGCTGCCTTACCTGCTCCCATTGCAAGGATAACGGTAGCGGCACCTGTTACGGCATCTCCACCTGCATAAACACCGTCTTTGCTTGTTGCACCGGTATCTTCGGTTGCAACGATACACTTGCGGCGGTTTGTCTCAAGCCCCTTGGTTGTGGAAGAAATGAGTGGGTTTGGAGAGGTACCGAGTGACATGATCACGGTATCACAATCCATCTCATACTCAGAACCAGGAATCTCCACCGGACTTCTTCTTCCGGACGCATCCGGCTCACCGAGTTCCATCTTGATGATGCGCACACCCTTTACCCAGCCATTCTCATCGACAAGAATTTCCGTCGGATTCTGCAACAGATCAAAAATGATTCCCTCTTCTTTTGCGTGATGTACTTCTTCCTTACGTGCCGGAAGTTCTTCCTCACCACGACGGTATACAATATGTACCTCTGCGCCGAGACGGAGTGCGGTTCTTGCAGCATCCATGGCTACATTACCACCACCGACAACGACAACTTTCTTTCCATGGGAAATCGGGGTTTCATATCCTTCCTCAAATGCTTTCATGAGGTTGTTTCTTGTCAGGAATTCGTTTGCAGAGAATACTCCGTTTGCCTGCTCACCAGGGATTCCCATGAAACGTGGAAGTCCTGCTCCGGAACCGATAAATACAGCCTCAAAGCCTTCCTTTTCCATCAGCTCATCGATCTTTACGGATTTACCGATGACAACGTTGGTCTCGATATCCACACCGAGTGCTTTTACGTTTTCTACCTCGGCTGCTACAACCTTGTCCTTTGGAAGACGGAACTCCGGAATACCGTAGCTTAACACACCACCGGCACGATGCAGTGCTTCAAAAATGGTCACATCGTAGCCAAGCTTTGCCAGATCTCCGGCACAGGTCAGACCTGCAGGGCCGGAACCGATCACTGCTACTTTGTGTCCGTTTAACTTCTCTGCTTTCTTTGGCTTGATACCGTGCTCGCGTGCCCAGTCTGCAACGAAACGCTCTAATTTACCGATGGCAACCGGATCACCCTTGAAACCGCGGATACATTTACCTTCACACTGGCTCTCCTGCGGGCAGACACGTCCACAGACAGCCGGAAGTGCGGAAGACTCGGAGATAATATGATAAGCCTCCTCAAAATTGCGCTCCTTGACCTGTGCGATAAATGCCGGAATATTGATAGAAACCGGACATCCTTTCATACACTGTGCATTTTTACAATTTAAACAACGGGAAGCCTCTGCAACTGCCTCTTCCTCGTTGTATCCATAACATACTTCCTCAAAATTCGTAGCACGGACCTTTGGCTCCTGCTCACGAACCGGTACTCTGACTAATCCTTCCATTACTTGTCACCTCCGCAATGGCCGCATCCACCGTGATGGGTAGCGCCCTCTTCATATGCGAGCTTTGCTCTGCCTTCTTCTGTCTTATACTGCTGCTGACGCTTCATTGCCTGATCAAAGTCAACGAGATGTCCGTCGAACTCCGGTCCGTCAACACATGCGAATTTTACTTCTCCGCCAACCATCAGACGGCATGCTCCACACATACCGGTTCCATCTACCATGATCGGGTTCATGGATACAACGGTAGGAATCTCAAGCTTCTTGGTAAGGATGGTAACGAATTTCATCATGATCATCGGTCCGATTGCGACACATACATCATAATGTTTTCCCTCATCGATCAATGCCTGTAACTGCTGACAGCCATTTCCGTGAAATCCGTAAGTACCGTCATCCGTACATACGTATACATTTCCGGCTACTGCCTTCATCTCATCCATATAAAAAAGCAGATCCTTGGTACGGGAACCCATGATCACGTCTGCATCAATTCCGTGCTCATGCAGCCATTTTACCTGTGGGTATACCGGTGCGGTTCCCAGACCTCCTGCGATAAATACAATTTTCTTTTTCCTGGTCTCCTCAAGGTTCTCCTCCTCACAGAGTTCGGACGGACATCCCAAAGGTCCAACGAAATCTTCGAGAGCATCGCCCTCATTTAAGGCCATCATACGCTCGGTTCCTGCGCCAATCGTCTGTACCACGATGGTGACAGTCTCCTTCTCTCTGTCATAGTCACAGATCGTAAGCGGAATACGCTCTCCTACTTCATCTGTCTTTGCAATGATAAACTGTCCCGGCAGACACTCATTGGCCACACGCGGTGCCTTGATGTCCATCAGGATAATGTTATCTGCCAATGTTTCTTTTCGAACAATCGGGTACATAAACTGCCTCCTGTATGTAATAAATTTAATCTAATCCCTGTTCTCTTTTTCTGCTGAATACAAAAAGAGGTGTATAGCACACCTCTTTATTGTATATGACTTCTTCACTTTTCGCAACGACTTTTTTACGAAAAATATACAAGCTCATCTTCCGGTTTCTGGGCTTTTTCGATGGAAATCGGGTAAAGAACCGGTCCTTTTCCCTTATATTCCCGTGCAAATTCGACACGAATCTCTGCCGTAATTGTAATCCATGACTTGTGCGGAAGTTCCTCTTCCCTGTCATATTTACATTTGAAACCGATAAATGTCACATCCTCAATGCAGCAGGTCATCGCAAACCGTCCCGGAACAAACACGCCTTTCTTGAGTTTATCCGGATTATATACCAGAGCCAGGAATTTTACTTTCTTGCGATCGTATTTCTTGTAATTTTCCATGGCATCCATGTACCAGATAGCATAATCCGCATCGGTCAGCTCAATCACATCCTGATTGATATCAAACGGTAATTCCTCCGGACGCTCATCAATCGTTCCGTCCTTGCGCTCATAGACAATCTGTGCTTTCCGGTTGATGTTCTTAATGGTACGGCGCAGATGTCCGCGATCGGTATCATCATCTGTACGGTTAAAAATAACCACATCACTGGAAAAAACCTGTTCCTGCATCATTGCACGCATATTATTCATATACAGATCATACGTCGTAGAATCTACGGTTGCCAGTGACTGTACAATCACCCAGCCCTCCGGCATTTTTGCCTCAAGCAGCTTGTCCATCCCCCAGGTGCCGTTGTACTCGATAAAAATTTGTTCCGGCTGATAGGTGTCCTGGATTTCCTGCAGTTTTGCAGGCGTAAAATCCTCTTCCTCTTCGACCGTTACCAGCTTGAAGTTGATGGTTGCCAGTTTTGCTTCGTCATATTCTTTCTCGCCGTCTTCGCACATGATGATAATTCCTTTCGAACCATCACCGAAGTTATTCTCAAACAGCGTTTCTTCTACGAGAGTTGTTTTTCCGCTGTCCATAAATCCTGTAAATAAATATACCGGAATATCCTGTGCCATAATTGCTCTCCTTACATTTTTATTGGGGTTTACAGCATTTTAAAGACCAAATGTCTTCAGTAATTCATCCTCATGAATCTCCGTTCCGATTACCACGATACGTCCGGTGTAATCCGGCTCACCCTCACGGATCTCATACTCGCCCGGAACCATATCAAAGTACAGCCAGGTACCATCGGTACTCTCCACCATACCTTTGGAGCGGAGGATATTGTCAGAATCGACAAACTTCTTAAGTACTTCCTCAAGTTTTGCACGCTCGAATTTGTGCGGTGTCTCCTTGCCCCAGCTGGTAAATACATCATCTGCATGATGATGGTGATGGTGCTCATGGTCATGGCAGCCACAGGTACAGTTTTCATCATGCTCATGGTGATGCTCATGCTCCTCATGATCATGGCAGCCACAGGTACAGTTCTCATCATGTTCATGGTCATGATGATGTTCATGATCTTCGTGGTCATGGTCATGGTGATGCTCATGCTCATGGTCTTCATGGTGATGCTCATGTTCTTCGTGGTCATGGTCATGATGATGGTGCTCATGCTCATGTTCTGCCTCTTCCTTTGCATGATGTGCCTCGGCAAGAGCCTTCATCTCCAGATTATCCTGTCCTTCCATTACCTTAAGGATCTGTTCTCCGGATAATTTTTCCCAGTCTGTTGTAATAATGGCAGCCTTTGGATTCAGTTCCTGGATTTTGTTGACACAAAACTCCAGCTGTTCCGGTGTTGCATTCTGGCTGCGGCTTAAAATGACAGTTGTCGCATACTCGATCTGGTTGTTGAAAAACTCACCGAACGCCTTCATCTGCTTGCTCGCCTTAAGCGCGTTTACAACCGTTACCAGTGCGTTTAATTTTACATCCTGCTCTTTTTCAATATCAATCACGGACTTCATAACATCGGAAAGCTTACCGACTCCGGATGGCTCAATCAAAATACGGTCCGGATGATACTTGGTGATGACTTCATTTAAGTTCTTTCCGAAATCACCAACTAAAGAACAGCAGATGCATCCGGAATTCATCTCTGTAATCTGGATTCCAGCATCCTTTAAAAAACCACCGTCAATGCCGACCTCGCCAAATTCATTCTCGATAAGGACAATCTTTTCCCCGGTAAATGCCTCATCAATCATCTTTTTGATAAAAGTTGTTTTTCCGGCTCCTAAGAATCCGGAGATAATATCTATTTTGGTCATGATAATCCACTCCTTTTTGTTTTTTCAAAATCTATTCTATTTTACTCGTTTTTTTATAATAATGCAAGTTGTGACACAGCCAGTCTAATAATGCATATGATAAAGTTTTTCATACACACCGCCCCGTGCCAGCAGTTCTTCATGGGAACCGGATTCCGCAATCCCATCTTCTGTCAGAACCAGAATTTTTTGTGCATTCTGGATCGTTGTCAGACGGTGGGCGATCACAAATGTCGTACGGTTCTTTGCCAGTTTCTCCAATGATTCCTGTACGACCCTCTCGCTCTCGTTATCCAGCGCGGAAGTTGCCTCATCAAAAATCAGAACCGGTGGATTTTTCAAAAAAACACGGGCTATGGAAAGCCGCTGCTTCTGCCCTCCGGAGAGCTTGATTCCACGCTGTCCGATATCTGTATCATATCCATCGGGAAATGCCATGATAAATTCGTGGGCATTGGCATTTTTTGCAGCAGCAATCACTTCTTCCCTTGTCGCATCCGGCTTTCCATACCGTATATTTTCAAAAATCGTTCCCGAAAACAGGTATACATCCTGCTGCACCATTCCGATATGGTCACGCAGGCTCTTTAACGTCACCTTACGGACATCTTTCCCATCCACGCGGATACATCCTCCGGTCACATCATAGAATCTCGGAATCAGGGAACAAAGCGTTGTCTTTCCGGCACCGGATGATCCCACTAGTGCCATATATGCCCCTGCAGGCACATGCAGATTGATCCGGTTAAGCACCTTCTCCTGATTGTCTTTGTACTGAAAAGAAACATTTTCAAAATCAATGGTTCCTTTCACATCGGTCAGTGCTACAGCATCGTTTGCATCCTGGATTTCCGGTTCAATATTCATAATTTCCTGAAACCGTTCAAATCCCGTATAGCCATTCTGAAACTGCTCGGTAAAGTCCACCAGTGTCCGGATTGGATCAGTAAATACCCCAATATACAGCAAAAACGTAACCAGATCATTGACCGTGACCATTCCCTTTGCAATGAGAACCCCTCCGGCAAGGATGACATTTACCTGAATCAGTGTTGTAAAAACGCCAACCCCGGCCTGAAAACTGCCCATGTAATGATAACTGTTCTTCTTTGCCGCAAGAAATCCGTCATTCCCATGACGAAATTTTTCGTTTTCAATTGCCTCATTGGCAAACGATTTCACCACACGGATGCCCGACAGATTATCCTCGATCTGTTCATTAATCTCGGCAATTTTAATACGGTTCTGCTGAAAAGCCCGGCGCATCCGCTTATTTAACGCAAATGCAAATACAAACATAACCGGAAGCACCGCAAACGCGGCAAGCGCAAGCCATCCATTAATGTTGAGCAGGATCACAAACGCTCCCACTATCTTTAATACCGACAGGATAATATTCTCCGGGCCATGGTGCAGCAGTTCTGTAATATCAAATAAATCTGCCGTCACACGGCTCATCAGCTGTCCGACTTTTGCATCATCATAAAAGGAAAAAGACAGTTTCTGCAGATGCCCAAACAATTCGGCCCGCATGTCATATTCCATTTTTGCCCCCATCACATGTCCATAATTTCCGATAAAAAACCGGCTGTAACAGTCCAATGCCAGAAGCACAAACAATCCGATGCCAATCAAAAAAAGTTTCCGCAACATCATCTGGGGCTGCTGATAAATCAGAGTCGATGTCACATACCGCACAACCAGTGGAATGGTCAGTGCCACTGCCGCAGAAAGTGTCGCAAATAACATGTCTGCCGCAAAAACTGCCCGGTAGGGTTTGTAATAGCTTATCATTTTTTTCAGATTTTGATTCATGGTTCACCTCATCCTGATCATTTCTGCAAAAAAGCACCCCGCGAGTTATCCCGCGGGGTTAAATACATTAGTTGTATTTTCTTTTTCTAGCAGCTTCAGATTTCTTCTTACGCTTTACGCTTGGCTTCTCGTAATGCTCTCTCTTACGAATCTCCTGCTGGATACCAGCCTTCGCACAGTTTCTCTTGAAACGACGTAATGCGCTATCTAAAGTCTCATTCTCTTTTACGATTACACTAGACATTCTTTCCTAACCTCCCTCCAGTTGCGATATTGTGCATCAACTGTAAGGTAATCTTAATTGCACTATCGATTATTTTAACAAAATATCCTGATTTGTCAATAGTTTTTCCGAAATTTGCATAGTTTTTTTCTTCCACATGCTTAAAGCTTTGTAAACACGGAAGTTTCTTTCTTCAATCCCTCTGCAATCGCAAAGTTCTCATCCATCTTCTTGGAAATTTTATCCATATCGGATACAAGAACCTGTGTGCTGTCCGCTGCTGAAACGACTCCACTGACGCCTTCCTCGATCGCATGGGAAATCGTATTTACGGAATTTGCAATCTCATCCATGGAATTCTGTAAAGAATCCGTCTTTGCCTCGAAATCTGCCATGACACCTTCGATAAATGTTGCCTTGTCATGATATGCGCCACCGGATTCCACAAATTTCTGGAATTCCGGCAGGATTTTTTCATTCATGTACTCTACCAGTCCGTTTGCATTGTCTGCAAGATTATGTACTGCAGTTATGACAATGGCATTGATGCTCTGGATATTGTTAGCCGCTTCCTGACTGGCGGCTGCCAGCTGGCTGATTTCGGAGGCAACCACTGCAAATCCTTTTCCTGCATCCCCGGCACGGGCAGCCTCAATGGATGCGTTTAATGCAAGCAGGTTTGTCTGGCTTGCAATATTTAAGATGTCGTTTGTCAGATTGTCTACCTGATTGACACTGTTGCTGTCCTCAATTGCCTGACTCAGCACGGAAACAATGTCATTTACTTTCGCACCCGTTGTATCCATATTTTCACGCGCAGCATGTTCCATTGCCTCTGCATGCTCTTTCATTTCTTTGGTATACTGATTGATTTCAATCGTTTTCTCTGCAATTGACTTGACTTCACCGGCAACCGATTCGGTATTTTCATTAATCCGTGAAGCATTGTCGGAAATATCCTGCATCGTTGCAGAAAGTTCTTCCGTCAGTGCGGACAGATCGGATACACTTCCGTTGGAAGTCTGCACACTCTCACGCACTTCATTTACAACACCCTCAAGATCCCTGGAATTGCTGCTGATCATCCGGAAAATTTCCTGCAGCTTTGCCATAAAAGCATTGATGCCTCCACCGACAGATGCCACTTCTTTGTTGTTGGTAATGGTAACCCTGCGGGTCAGGTCACCCTGCCGGTTATCAATTCCGGAAATAATCTCATTCATTTCCCTGTTCGTATTTGCAAGCGGATAAATTACCCACCGAAGCACTGCCACCATTGCTGAAAAAAGTGCCGCAATACTAATCAGAATCGTCACTATGCTTGTTCCTATTGAACTATGGTATGCAGATGTCAGTTTCTGTCTCTGTGCATTTGCATCCTGATTTACAATTTTCTTGATACTTTCGATATCCGACTCAATGGCATCTGCACACTTGCTGATTTTTCCATTGGCAAGTTCATAGGCATCTTCACTTTTCCCTGCTGCGGAAAATGCCATAACATTGGCACATTCATACTTTAATTCTTCGTAATTTTTTTTGATATCATTGTATTCTTTTTTGGTATCCGGTGTCACGTATATCTTGTAACTTTCCAGATCTTTCTCCAATGCATCTTCCTGACTGCGGATTTTTTCCACCAGCTGGATCATGGAATCCAGATCCACCGCTATGATATGGGACAGTCCCAGATTATGGATGTCCTGTGTCTGTCTTTGTATTTCTGCCAGACTCGAAACATTCTTTAAAGATACTTCCGAAATCTGTACGGCCCTCCGGTTAACGTTCCTGATATTGGAAACAGACATCACGTTCGAGATGATACTGAATATTCCAAGTATAAATACCGGAATTAAAATGATAAGTTTGGTACTTAATTTCTTTTTCTGATTCATATGCTCCCACCTCTTAGCCTGCTACTGATTTTGTAATACCATTGACCAGATTATCCATCAGTTCCTGTAACTTTACGTGGTTTGGATTTCCTGCTGCCATCGTATTCCCGAATGCCTTGCTTGCATCCCAGTAACTGTTTCCGACACGCTGCAGTTTTCCGAATTCCGACTGTGCAATCACTGCCTGAATGGATGGAGAAGCCTTAACCGCATCCGAATCCGCTGCCTTTGTATTGGAAGGTCCCTGTCCGTTCATCTCAAACCGGACAGTCTGGTTCTGCTCATTGGTCAACCAGTCTGCCAGTTTTGCTGCCCACTGTGGATTTGCCGAATAAGCACTGACTCCCATCAGCTTATAGCCGGTAAAGGAAGCCATCTGTACCTGTTTTCCTGCCACGGTATAGGTCGGAAGCTTGGCTGCGCCAATATCATTTCCCCAGATCTTTTTCAGTTCGGTCTCACTCCATACACCGCTTACCCCTGCAATTACACTGCCTTTTTTTGCACCTTTAATAAAATCTTCATTCACCGCATTTTCAAATCCACTACTGGAACTGATATCAAGCATCGCCTGCGCAATATCCACGCCTTTGATATCCCCTTCGGTGGAATTCCATTCACAGTGGTTTGTCACATTGTCATCATTGATACCGAAATCCAGTCCTGTATTTCCGAAAAACGAATACAGATACCAGCCGGAAGACCAGTCCATCATAAACTTCTTATGATTTTTTTCTGCTACTTTTAAAATGCCGTCAAGGGTTTTGACATCCGAATCACTCAGGTACTTTTTGTTATAATACAAAAAATACCCATTGTCTGCAGTCATGGGATATGCATAAAGCGTATCATCGACTGTGGCAGCGTCTATTGCGCCCTCCACATTTGCTTTTTTCACTTCGTCTGCATTCGGAACCGGATACAATGCACCACCGGCCACCATAGAAGCCACCTGGTCATCTGCAAGGATAAACACATCAGCTGCATTATGCACATCTCCAAGCACATTGTCACGCGTATCGGAATCCGCATTCTGTTCCAGAGTGATATCAAAAGTTGCCTGCCCCTTATACTCTTCTTTGAAACTGTCGATCATCTTATTCAACGCATCAAACGTTGATTCCTCCGCCCACACTCTCAGCTTTACCGTTCCGCTCGTCCTGTCCGTCTCCTGTGCACTGCCCTGCGTGGTCTCCGTTGCACCCTGAGGTACCGCCGATGCGCAGCCGCCCAGCATGGACACAGCAAAGATTCCTGCCAGCATGGCTGACAATAACCTCTTTCTCTTCATAAAGTCTCTCCCTTTCTTCATGTCGTTTCCACCTCTTGTTGTATATACACAAATATCACCGTGGATTTACTATTATTATACTATAAATATTTGCAAAAAACAGGTAAAATCGCATTTTTATTGCGCTTTTTTACCTGTTTTTTGCGTTTTTTCTATCCTTTTATATGTTCCGTTACAGATTATTTCAACATGTTTTCCAGTGCCGTCTTCGCCTGTGCAATGGCATCCGGAATCCCCGCCGGATTCTTTCCTCCGGCCTGTGCCATATTCGGACGTCCGCCGCCGCCACCGCCGACTTTTCCGGCAATCGCCTTGATCAGATTACCAGCGTGTGCGCCCTGCTTCATTGCAGCATCAGTTGCCATCGCAATCAGACTTACTTTTCCATCACAATCGGATGCGATCACAACGACGCCTTCGCCGATCTTGTCCTTTAACTGATCTCCAAGATCGCGCAGACCATTCATATCCACACCGGATACACTGGTTGCCAGAAGTTTCACACCCTTAACCTCCTGGATCTGATCCATGACATCTCCGAGTGCATCCTTTGCAGCCTTGCTCTTTAACGCCTCATTCTCACTCTGCAGCTCTTTCATCTCCGCAGTCAGATGATCCAGGCGCTCTTTCAAGTTTGCAGGCGTAGATTTTACAACTTTAGCCGCTGCCTCAAATTCGTCTTCCATCTTTTTGTAATATGCAATGACATTGTCCCCAGTCAAAGCTTCGATACGACGTACTCCCGCTGCGACACCACTCTCCGAAAGGATCTTAAAGGTCTTGATCTCTGCAGTGTTCTTTACATGTGTACCACCACAGAATTCCTTCGAGAACCCGCCCATAGAAACGACGCGTACCTTTTCTCCGTACTTTTCGCCAAACAGAGCCATCGCTCCGGTCTTCTTTGCCTCATCTACGGTCATGATATCGGTGCGGACTTCCAATCCCTCATTGATCTTTTCATTGACCATGTCTTCCACTTTCTGCAACTCATCCGGAGTCATGGCTGCAAAGTGGGTGAAATCAAAACGGGTACGTTCACTGTCCTGATAAGAACCCGCCTGCTCGACATGTGTACCCAGCACTTCGCGGAGTGCTTTCTGCAGTAAATGGGTTGCCGAATGGTTTGCACAGGTCTTTGCGCGAAGGTCTGCATCTACCATCAGTTCCACTTCCTCGCCGGTATGGATCATGCCGGACACCATATGCCCGATATGTCCGTATTTACCGCCCAGAAGCTTAACCGTATCCTCTACCTGAAATACGCCGTCTGCCGTACGGATCTGTCCCTTATCGCCCTGCTGACCGCCCATCGTGGCATAAAACGGGGTTTTTTCTACGATAATGGTTCCTGCATCCCCATCGGAAAGTGCTTCCACGATCTCGGTCTCGGTCGTCATAACCGTAACTTTAGAAGCATATGTCAGATTTTCGTATCCGACAAATTCTGTTGTGATGGAAGGATCAATCTGCTCGTAAACCGTTGCATCCGCACCCATGTAGTTTGTCACTTTACGGGCACTTCTGGCTTTCTGCCTCTGTTCTTCCATACAGGCCTTAAACTCGTCCTCATTATAGGAAAAGCCCTTTTCTTCAAGGATTTCTTCGGTCAGATCTACCGGGAATCCGTAAGTATCGTAAAGTTTGAATGTATCGGCACCGGAAAGTTCCTTTTTGCCGTTTTTCTTCATCTCCTCCATCAGGTCAGACAAAATGGCAAGTCCCTGATCGATGGTCTTATTGAATTTCTCTTCTTCCTGTGTCAGAACCTTAAAGATAAATTCTTTCTTCTCTTCCAGTTCCGGATATCCATCCTTGCTCTCATTGATGACAGTTTCTGATAATTTTGCAAGAAACAGTCCGTCAATTCCAAGCATCTTTCCGTGACGTGCCGCACGACGGATCAGACGGCGCAGAACGTAGCCTCTTCCTTCATTGCTTGGCATAACACCATCGGATACAAGAAATGTGGAAGAACGGATATGATCCGTAATCAGACGGATGGATACGTCATCCATGGCATCTACTTCATACTTCTTTCCGGACATCTCACAAATCTTGTCGCGGATCGCTTTCATGGTATCGATATCAAATACGGAATCCACATCCTGCATAACAACTGCCAGACGCTCAAGTCCCATACCGGTATCAATATTTTTCTGGGAAAGCTCGGTATAACCGCCCTTGCCGTCCCCTTCAAACTGTGTAAACACGTTGTTCCATACTTCCATGAAACGGTCACAATCACAGCCTACTTTACAATCCGGACTTCCGCATCCGTATTTTTCGCCTCTATCATAGTAAATTTCAGAACACGGACCACATGGACCGGCACCATGCTCCCAGAAGTTGTCACATTCTCCGGTCTCAGGATCACGGTAAAAACGTGTGATTTTTTCTCCCGGAACACCTACCTCTTTGGTCCAGATCTCATACGCTTCCTCATCTTCTCCATAAATGGACGGATACAGACGATCCTCCTCAAGCCCAAGCACCTTTGTCAGGAATTCCCATGACCAGGCAATCGCTTCATGCTTAAAATAATCCCCAAAAGAGAAGTTTCCAAGCATCTCAAAGAATGTAAGGTGACGCGCAGTCTTTCCTACATTTTCAATATCTCCGGTACGCACACACTTCTGACATGTAGTCACACGTCTGCGTGGCGGAATCTCCTGTCCTGTAAAATACGGCTTGAGCGGTGCCATTCCCGCATTGATGAGTAATAAGCTGTTGTCATTGTGTGGTACTAATGAAAAGCTCTTCATGACAAGATGTCCCTTGCTCTCGAAGAAGTCAAGATACATCCGGCGCAGCTCATTTACGCCATAACTCTTTTTCATTACCAGTTCCTCCAAAATCATTCTTTCGTCGTGTCAGCCTTCGCATCCTTGTGTCTGCGGAGTCTGATACCAATAAATGCCCCTAATCCGCCGATCAAAGCCAAAGCAGCCATCTCGACCACATATCTGCCAATACATAAAAGAAAATCTGTCATATAGTTTTCTCCTCTCTGTTGTTACCCCATTAACTTAATTATTATATATGAATTTTTCTGTAAATTCAAGAGTTAGAGTTCCCCGAACGGAAATACCTGATTCTCCCTTTCAATTTCAATTACGCGGTCTGCCATTCCAAGATTTGTAATGTGTTTTTTGTATTCCCTGATTGCAGAATAATCCTGCCACATATGCATCGGGAAAACAAATTCTGCATCGGTGTTTTTCAGCACAAAATCAATCCCGAGTGTCTGATACGGTCCCAGCCGCGGATCCATCGGGACAAACGCAAAATTGACCGGCTTGTCCGCAAGCTTACGGATCTCGTGCCGGAAAGTGCGTTCCTGTTTGCCGTTTATAAGTTCTCCCACATGTTCCATCTTCCAGTCGTTTAAATCTCCTGCATGGAAGATACTCACCCCACGCACATTCACATAAAATGCCACTCCTGCATCGGTAGACAAAAGGGTCTGGATCTTTAGATCATCCACTTCATAATGGTTGTTTGCAGAGACAAACGTCACTTTTTTCCGCACCCCCGGGTCAATTCCATGCTTTTGCAGGAAATGCGGACTGATGCGGATATCCTTGGATAAAATATAATGTATATTGGTATATTTTTCACTCCAGCGCAGAATATCCATGTCAAAATGATCCTGATGTTTGTGGCTGGCAAACATATAGATTTTTGTATCCGGTGCGTAATCCGGAATCTTTCCCGTAAAGTGGAAACCATTCACCCGGTCCCCGCCAAAATAATCAAAAATCAATACCAGATCATCCACTTCCACCAGAAAACAGCTGTGATGTATAAAAATTACCTGCATGTTGTTCCAATCTCCTTTATCATCTGTGTTACAAGCTTTTGAAATACCGGAGCCACCGCATCGGCTGCTTCCTGCACCTCCTTATGGGACAATGGCTGTGGCGAAATGCCGCATGCCAGATTCGAGATACAGGAAATTCCCACAATCCGCATCCCCATATGATTCGCCGCCACAGCCTCACATGCCGTACTCATTCCTACGGCATCTGCTCCGAGTGTACGCGCCATTGCCACCTCCTGTGGAGATTCATAGGCCGGCCCGGTAAACTGCAGATACGTTCCCTCTTTTAAATCCGCCCCGGTCTCTGCCGCACATTTTTTTGCGATTTTCTGTAAATCATAATCATAAATCCGGCTCATATCCGGAAACCGCGGTCCCAGTTCCTCTATATTTTCTCCAATGAGCGGCGACGGAACAAAACTTGCAATCTGCCCGGTAAGAAGCATCAGATCCCCCGCCTTCATGCCCAGCTGGATTCCGCCCGCTGCATTTGTCAAAAACAAAACTTCTGCCCCCAGAAGTTTCATCAGCCGGATCGGCCGTACCACTTCCGTCATGGAATATCCTTCATAATAATGCACACGTCCCTGCATGCACACAACCGGCACATCCCCGACATAACCAAACACAAAGCGCCCGGTATGGCCCGGCACCGTAGATACCGGAAATCCCTCGATCTCATGATAATCCACCGTGGCCTCCACGCGAAGCTGCGACGCATAATCACCCAGACCGGACCCCAGTACCAGTGCTACTTTCGGCACAAAATCTGTTTTCGTCCTCACGCTGCGCACACAGCGCATGAGAGTTTCATATTCGTTGCTCATTTGTTCTCCTTATTTTTTGCAATTACATACAGAATTTCATTAACTAATAGTATAACAGAATCAAAAATAAAATAAAACAAGAGCAACTGAAATTCATACTTTTTTTATTTCTCTTAAATAATGATGCAGATCATTCCCCCATTGCTGTCATTGACAATTTTCTGCATGGTATCCTGCAGTTTCAGCTGGCACTCATCATCCATCTGCAGGATCTTGCTGCGGATGCCGTCTTCCATCAGTTCCCCGACCGATTTTCCGAAAATATTTGTAGTCCAGATTCCTTCCTTGCTCTCCTCCCCCTCGCGGATATATGCAATCAGATCATTTGCCTGTTCCTCACTGCCGACAATCGGTGCTATTTCGGTCTCAATGTCTGCCTTGATCATATGAATGGACGGGGAAATTGCCCGCATTTTCACGCCATATTTTCCGGCATGCTGGATCAGCACCGGATCTTCCATCCGGATATCCGAAAGCCCCGGCATGACCACTCCATACCCCTTCTGTTCCACAGCAGCCATGGCATCTTCCACACGCTCGTATTCTTTTTTCATCCGGGAGAGGGAACGCAGCATGGAAATCATCTGATATTCCCCTTCGATCTGCATTCCCGTCATCTCACTGATGTAGGAGAAATAGCACTGTTCCGTTGTCTCCATACGGATCGTCACGGTTCCGTTGGAAAGATCCGCCGTCTGCAGCTGGATGTCACGAAAAACTTCTTCTCCCATCTGCTCATTTGCACTTTTTACCCATTCCTGCCCGGCAAGCACAGCCGCTGCATCCCGCACGCGGCCGATTCCATCCATCAGTCTTGATGCCGTCTGAATCATGGCTGCCTTTAATTTATGTTCCATTGGAAGCATTTCCGTCCACTTCGGAATTGCAAAGTCCACACGGGTAACCGGAAATTCAAACAGAATCGCCTTCATAACTGTGACCAGATCCTCCCGGTGCATCTGCTGACAGTTGACCGGAACCACTACCGCCTGATATTCCTGCTCTAAACTTTCTTTCAGTGCAAGTGTCTCACTGCTGTATGGGCGCACGGAATTTAAAACAATCACATACGGTTTTCCAATCTCTTTAAGCTTTTCCACCGCGGTTTGTTCTGCCTCCACATAATTTTCCCGCGGAAGTTCCCCGATACTGCCATCCGTTGTCACCACAATACCAATGGTTGCATGGTCTTTGATTACTTTTTCTGTTCCAATTCTCGCTGCATCCGAAAAAGGAATTTCCTCCTCGAACCACGGCGTATGTACCATGCGGTATCCGTCCCCCTCCAGATGACCATTTGCTCCCTCTACCATAAACCCGACACAGTCAATCAGACGCACACTGACACTGCTCTCATCTGCAAGTGTGATCTCTGCTGCCTCCTGCGGAATAAATTTCGGTTCTGTCGTCATGATCGTTTTCCCGGCGGCTGACTGAGGCAGTTCATCGAGCGTCCGTTTTTTTTCTTCCTCATCTTCGATGTACGGAAGTACAAACAGATCCATAAACCGCTTAATGAACGTTGACTTTCCGGTGCGGACCGGTCCTACGACACCAATGTAGATTTCGCCGTTCGTTCTTTTCTGGATATCTTTATATAAATCAAACTCCATAAAAAAATCTCCCTTCTTTGCATATTCGATTAATCTATCTAATCTATATGCAAAGGGGAGAATTCTTATTCACAGAAATACTCTGTTGTATATTTATTTCTCAGATGACTTCTTTTTGTCGGAAGTCTTCTTCTTTGCAGCTTCTTTCTCTGCTGCTTCCTTCTCTGCTGCTTTCTTTGCCTGCTCAGCAAGCACTTTTTCACTGATGCGTCCATACATCTGCATGTATTTATAGAGTTTCTTTGCCAGATCCTTGGTAATCTGTCCCTCCAGGGCACGCCACTTCCAGTTTTCTCCAAGTGTGGACGGAATGTTGATGCGGGCTTCGGAGCCAAGTCCGATCAGATCCTGCATCGGAACAATTGCCATATCTGCAACGGAAGACCATGCGGCACGCATCATACCCCAGTTATATCCTTCCTCCTCGGTCAGATTCAGGTACTCGGTTGCGAACTTGACAGATGCTTTCGGTGCCGTCTTCATCCATCCCATCACGGTATCATTATCATGTGTTCCTGTATACACAACACAGTGACTGGTATAGGTGTGTGGCAGATAATCACTTCCCTCACGGCTGTCAAACGCAAACTGAATGACTTTCATGCCCGGGAATCCGGAATCCTTTAAAAGTTTGCGGACGGAATCTGTTAAAAATCCAAGATCTTCCACAATGATCGGAAGCTTGCCAAGTTTCTTCTCCAGCTGGTTAAACAGATCCATTCCCGGACCCTGTTTCCATTTTCCGTTCTTTGCAGTCTTATCTTTTGCCGGGATTGCATAATAAGAATCAAATCCGCGGAAATGATCGATGCGGATAATATCATACAGCTCGCTCATCGCTTTGATTCGTTTGGTCCACCATGCATAGTTATCTTTTTTCATTTCATCCCAGCGGAACAGCGGATTGCCCCAGAGCTGTCCATCTGCCGAAAATCCGTCCGGCGGGCATCCTGCCACTTCAATCGGATTTAAATCTTCATCCAGATAAAACTGTTTCGGATTTGCCCATACATCCGCACTGTCTCCGGCCACATAGATCGGCACATCTCCGATAATCTCGATTCCGTTTTCATTGGCATATGCCTTTAACTCTCTCCACTGTTTAAAGAACAGATACTGAAGCATCTTATAAAACTCAATATCTTCTGCGTACTTTTTTCTTGCCTCATCCAATGCCGCTGCGTCACGCACACGAAGTTTCTCATCCCACTGCCCCCATGCTTTTCCGTCATTTGCATCTTTTAATGCCATAAACAGCGTATAATCTTCCAGCCAGTCCTTTTCCGTCTCACAAAATGACGAAAAATCTTCCGGCATATTTTTTACAAAACGGGCATATGCTTTATGCAGCAATGCATAGCGTGATACATACATGGTTCCATAATCAATGTATTCCTCGCTTGTGCCCCAGTCAAATGACTCACATTCCTTTTTCTTTAATAAATTTTCCTTGCAGAGAATGTCCAGATCGATAAAGTACGGATTTCCCGCAAAACTGGAAAACGACTGATACGGTGAATCTCCGTAACTGGTCGGACAGATCGGCAGAATCTGCCAGTAAGTCTGACCTCCTTTTACCAGAAAGTCTACGAATTTTCTGGCTGATTTTCCCATAGTTCCAATGCCATACGGTGATGGCAGGGAAGATATCGGCATAAGTACGCCACTTGTTCTCATAAGTGATTCCTCCTAAGATCCAATCTATAATCTATAATTATATCATACCACCTTTTTGTCCCCTTGTAAAAAGCATTTTTCAATGCTAGTATGAAAGAAAGGGATTACGAGGTGAAGAATTATGAACGATGTCATAAAACATAAAATCAAACACAATGCACACCGTGCACTGGTATCTGTCAAATGGGTAATTTTTGCAATTCTTGTCGGCGGTATCGTCGGGCTGTGCGGCACGGCATTTTACTTTTGCCTGACATTTGTCACCGTACTGCGTGGACAGAATCCGTGGCTTTTATATCTGCTCCCTGTCGGGGGACTGATCATTGTCGGTGCTTACCATCTGCTGCGGGACGAAAAAGACACCGGGACCAATCTGGTCATCTCTGCCATCCACTCGGATGACGAGCTGCCCCTGCGCATGGCTCCTTTGATCTTTATTTCCACACTGATCACGCACCTGTTTGGCGGATCTGCCGGCCGTGAAGGTGCCGCCCTGCAGATGGGTGGCAGTATCGGAAACGCAATCGGAAAATTCTTCCGTTTTGACGATAAAGATAAACATGTCATGATCATGTGCGGCATGAGTGCTGCGTTTTCCGCTCTCTTTGGTACCCCGATGGCTGCTGCCATCCTTCCAATGGAAATTGTAAGTGTCGGCGTCATGTACTATACCGCCCTTGTTCCATGTGTGATCAGTTCTCTTGTCGCACACGGAGTTGCTTACCTGTTTGGTGTTTCCAACCAATGGTTTTCCATCGAGCACATCCCGGACTTTGGCATTCTTCCTGCCGTGCAGATTTCCATCCTTGCCGTGCTCTGCGCACTGGTAAGTATTGTTTTTTGTGTTCTTCTGCACAAAAGTGAAGAAATTTACCGCAAACTGTTCCAGAATCCCTACATCCGCATCTTTGCCGGTGGATGTATTGTTGTCATTCTGACGATGCTTGTCGGCAACCAGAATTACAACGGTACCGGTATCGGCATCATCCAGATGTGCATTGATGGAACGGTCCGTCCGGAAGCCTTCCTGTTAAAGATGATCTTTACCGCACTGACTCTTGGTGCCGGTTACAAAGGCGGAGAAATTGTTCCTTCCTTTTTCACCGGCGCGGCCTTTGGCTGCCTGTTTGGAACGCTGACCGGCATATCCCCGACACTTTGTACGGCTGTCGGCATGACTGCCGTATTCTGTGGTGTCACAAACTGTCCGATCACTTCACTGTTAATCAGTTTTGAATTGTTCGGTTATGACGGCATGCCGTATTTTCTTCTGGCTGTCGCTTTCAGCTATATGCTCTCCGGATACTTTGGTCTGTACCGGAGCCAGAAGATTGTGTACTCCAAATACAAAACCAGTTACATCAACAAGACAACTCATTAATCCCAAGAACCACACAGCCAATCGCCGGCAATTCCATGTTCGAATGAACCGAACCGATTGGCCGGGTTCCTGCATGCAGGTCATCAATATATAACGTCCATGTCCTGTCATCCGGCAGCAGGAGTGTTTCTTTTCTGCCGGATGCATTGTATGCCACCAGAAGTGTCTCTTCCGGCTGGCGGATTGTAAACGCGATGGTCTGTTCGGATGTCATTTCCATAAACAGAATATTCTGGCGGATCTCCTCTGCGTCTGTCATACGCAATCCTTTATGTGCTTTCCGGAAAGCAATCAGTCCCCTGTAATACTGCTGCAGCCCTTTTTGTCCATCGCTCCAGTCATAGCGCAGTACATTTGTTTCATACGGCAGATTATAACTGTTCTCGGATATCTCACCATTTTTTCCGGCTGGTTTGGTTCGTGCAAACTCTTCTCCCCCCAGGAAAAACGGAACTCCCTGTGCGGTAAATACCATGGCAGCCGCCAGACGGTTCATTGCAAAGCGTTCGCCTGCATCACAATCCGGTCTGGAAATCTGCAGTTTATCCCACAAGGTCAGATTGTCGTGACAGGAAACATAATTGATCACTTTCTCCGGTGTATCCGTCCATGTGCCGCCGACTGCATAGGTATAAGCTGCATAATCTACCTGTGGATGCCACACACCTCCTGTTGCACAGTAACGCACCGCAACTTTCATTTTTTCCTTTCCGCTGACATAGCCGCAGTCTTTGTTATAAAACACATGTCCGCGCACCATGTCCCGGATATCATCCGAAAACATTCCGATGCCGTCCAGCATACGCGCGTTTCTCTTCATGGCACGCCTAAATTCCGGCATGGTTGAAGTACCGCCTGTCCAGCCCTCTCCATACAGAATGATATATGGATTGATTTCTTTTAACCTGCGGCTGATCTCATTCATGGTATCAATATCAAGAACACCCATCAGATCAAACCGGAACCCATCCACATGATATTCCCTTGCCCAGTAACAGACAGATTCTACGATGTATTTGCGCATCATCGGCTGCTCCGAAGCAATTTCATTGCCACAGGCAGATGCATTGGAATATCTGGTTCCGTTCATCCGGTAATAATAATCCGGCTCACATTTCTGCAGACAGCTGTCCAGATCATAGGTGTGATTGTACACCACATCCATGATCACTCCGATGCCCTCCCTGTGAAAAGCCGCAATCATTTCTTTCATTTCCCGGATACGCACCTCCCCATGGAACGGATCTGTTGAAAAAGATCCCTCCGGTACGTTATAATTCAGCGGATCGTATCCCCAGTTATACTCCCGCTTCTTTGGTGCCGCCTCATCAATACTTGCAAAATCATACATTGGCATGATCTGCACATGCGTAATACCGAGCGATTTCAGATAATCCAGCCCGGTAGCTTCTCCCTCTTTGTTTTTGGTTCCCTTTTCTGCCAGTCCCAGATACTTTCCCGGATATTTTACCCCGGAAGAGCCATCCGCGGTACTGTCCAGAACAGAAATCTCACAGATCACCAGATCCGTACGGTTTGAAAAAACCGGTCCATGATCCTCCTTAAAATTCTCCGGATCGGTTTCTTTTAGGTCCAGCACCATACTCCGCTGCCCGTTCACACCGACAGCTACCGAATATGGATCCTGTGACTCCACGGTCTTGCCGCTTCTCTCCAGACGGTATGTATAATAAACATGCCGCAAATCTCCGTCTACCCGAATCGTCCAGGTTCCCTGTACATCCCGTTTCATCGGAAGTGTATCCGACAGGCAGTCCCCGTCTCCTTCCCGATACAGACACAGTGTTACTGCATCCGCAGTCGGAGCCCAGAGCCGGAACGCTGTATATTTCTTTGTGTACACAGCACCCAGATCATTTCCATCATATGGAATCCTTTGCTGCATTCCCTCTCTCCTCCCTGAAATATATTATTTTCGCTTTTTTTCGTAATTCATTATATTTTAATTTTATGTATCTGTAAATTGGAAAAATCACTAAGTTTTTTTCAATATTTTGTGAAATAAGACGAAGAAAAGAGGCATTCCATGTTTTATGCCATGAAATGCCTCTTTTTTTGTTTTCCGTATCAGGCAAACCCTTATGCGTTTGTTGCCTGTACCATTGCCTCAAGGGTTCTGACTGCTGCTCCCGAATCGATCGTCTTTGCTGCAAGTGCAATGCCATCTGCAATACTGTCTGCCTTTTTCCCAATATACAAAGCGGCTCCTGCATTCAAAAGCACAATCTCCCTCTTTGGTCCCTGTTCCTTTCCGGAAAGAATATCTCTGGTGATCTGTGCGTTTACGGCTCCTTCCCCACCCTGCAGTTTTGCGATTTCACACTGCTTTAATCCAAACTGTTCCGGTGTGATTGTATAGGTGGTTACTTTTCCGTCTTTAATTTCAGATACCGTGGTCTCGCCGGTCAGTGTGATCTCATCCATGTTATCCTCTCCGCTGACAACCATTCCCCGTTCTACCCCGAGGTTCATCATGGTTCCCGCAATCACTTCCGTAAGTGCCGGGGAATACACCCCTACAAGCATTGCCCTGGCACGGGATGGATTAGAAAGCGGTCCTAAAATATTAAACACCGTGCGGATGCCCAGCTGTTTTCTGACCGGTCCCACATACTTCATGGCAGGATTAAAATGCGGTGCAAACATAAATCCGATCCCGACCGTCTCCACACACTTTTCTACCACAGCCGGATCTGCGGAAATATTTACGCCAAGTGCTTCTAACACATCTCCGGCACCACTTTTAGAAGAAATGGAACGATTGCCATGTTTTGCCACCGGAAGCCCTGCTGCTGCCACAACGAACGCTGATGTTGTGGAAATATTAAACGAATAGGTACAGTCTCCGCCGGTACCGACAAAATCTACATAATCCTCTACCTTCGGACTGATCGTATTTGCCTTGTTGCGCAATACGGTTGCCAGTCCCGTAATCTCATCCAGCGTTTCCCCTTTCATGCGGAGTGCTGTCAGAAAACATGCAATCTGCGCCTCTGTTGCCTGTCCGGTCAGAATCAGCTCCTGTGCTTTCATCGCTTCCTCTTTTGTCAGATCTTTACCCTCTACCAGTTTGGCCAGAATCTCTTTCATCTATGATATCCTCCTGTTTTATTCGCTTTTCCGTTACATTTCATTTAACTCTTTTTTGAATGTGCTGCAATAGTCTGCTGCAGCCTGTGGATCAAAACCGTGCTTCCGCATCAGTGTGATAAAATGAGAGCCTACAATGGCTCCGTCAATAATCTCTTTCATCGGACGTACATCCTCTGCCGTGCGGATACCAAATCCCATCATAACCGGAATTTTTGCCTCTTTCTTTACCGCTGTCAGATATTCTAAAATCTGACGGTGGAAGGTTGCTTCCTGTCCGGTAACTCCCATGGAAGACACACAGTAGACAAATCCCCGTGCATTTTTAAGGATTTTTGGCACACGGTCTTTGGATACCGGGGAAACCAGCTGGATCAGAATGGTTCCATCCTCTTTCTGTAACTGTGTCTGAAGTTCTTCCTGCTCTTCCAGCGGCAGATCAGGAATGATCAGTCCATCCACCCCGCAGGCATTGCACTCTTTTACAAATTTTTCCACGCCATAATGCAGTACCGTGTTGTAATACATCATAAATACAATCGGGATCTGCACACCATCGTCCCGCATCTCTTTCATACAGGTAAATGTCTTCTCCAGATTTGCCCCGCCGAGAATTGCCTCATAGGAAGCTGCCTGAATGACCGGACCGTCTGCCACCGGATCGGAAAACGGAATTCCAAGTTCAATAATGTCCGTTCCTGCCGCTTCCTGTGCCTTGATGATCGCCTTTGTCTTATCATAATCCGGCAGACCTGCTGTGATATAAGTAATAAATGCCTTTTCTTCCTTTTCCTGTAACGCCTGAAGCGCTGTCTCAATTCGATTCATCCCTGTTATGCCCTCCTTAATTCAGATATCCTTTTCCGTCAAGATAATCCGCAATGGTGTTTACATCTTTATCTCCGCGACCGGACAGACAGATAACCATGCTCTGATCCATAGTCATTTCTTTTGCCTTTTTAAATGCATAGGCAACGGCATGTGCACTCTCAATTGCCGGAATAATTCCCTCTAACTTACACAGTTCCATCAGCGCATCCATTGCCTCCACATCCGTAATTGCCACATATTTTGCACGTCCGATATCCCGCAGATATGCATGCTCCGGTCCGACTCCCGGATAATCCAGTCCGGCGGAAATGGAGTGTGCCAGCTGGATATTTCCATCGGTATCCTGCAACAGATACGAACGCATGCCATGCAATACTCCGGGCTCTCCCAAAGCCATGGCGCTGGCATGTTTTCCGGTCTCAATTCCAAGGCCCGCTGCTTCTACACCGATCAGTTCCACCTCCGGCTCATCAATAAAATCGGCAAACATTCCGATGGAATTGGAACCGCCGCCCACACATGCCATAACCACATCCGGATTCTTTCCTTCTGCTTCCATGTGCTGACGCTTTGCCTCCCGGCTGATCACACTCTGAAACTCTTTCACCATCTTCGGATACGGATACGGTCCTACCGCAGATCCGATAATATAGAACGTATCCTCCGCTGTTTTGGCCCAGGTACGGATGGCTTCGTTTGTCGCGTCTTTTAAGGTATTGCTTCCGGATTCCACGGATACCACTTTTGCACCAAGCATCTCCATACGCATCACATTCAGTTTCTGTCTCTGGATATCTTCTTTTCCCATGTACACCGTACATTCCATATCAAACAGTGCTGCTCCCGTTGCAGTAGCTACACCATGCTGTCCTGCACCGGTCTCCGCGATTACCTTTGTCTTTCCCATACGCTTTGCCAGAAGGATCTGACCGATCACATTGTTGATCTTGTGGGCACCGGTATGGTTTAAATCTTCACGCTTTAAATAAATTTTTGTACCGTATTTTGCAGACAGACGCTCTGCATAGTAAAGCGGTGTCTCTCTGCCGACATACTGTTTCAGATAATAATGATACTGCTTCATAAACTCCGGATCATGAATGGCCTCCTCATATGCCTGATCCAGTTCCTGTAAGGTATTCATCAGCGACTCTGCCACATACTGTCCGCCAAACTGTCCATAATATGCTTTCTTATTCATCTTTCTTTCCTTTCTTCTGCTTCCTCTTTGACACATGCTACAAATTGTTTTATCAATGCTTCTTCTTTTTGATCTTTTTCTTCCACTCCGGAACTTACATCCACGATATCCGGGTCAAACAACCGGATTCCTTCGGCAACATTTCCGGCATGTAACCCTCCTGCCAGGACAAATTTTCTTCCGGCGAAAATCCCCGCCTGCCGATCCATATGAAGCTGCTTCTGCCAGTCAAAACTCTTTCCACCGCCATAGCCTGCACCATCCACGACAATCGCTGTAATTTTCTGTTGCAGTTCTTCCGGAAGTTCAAAAAAGCTCTTTGTTTTTGCCTCAAACTCTTCCGGATCTGAGAGGTTTATGGCATACCAGACAGGAAGTTCTGCTGCCGTTATGGCATCCTCTGACAGCTTTCCGTGCATCTGGATGATGTCAAATTTCATCTGCTGCAGTGTCTTTATCTGTGCCGCATCCGGGGAAACGGTTACGGCAACCTTTTTTATCCGTGGACTGATTTTTTTCATGATTTCTTCTGCCTGTTGCCGGCTTAAATTCCGCCTGCTTTTCTCATAAAAAACAAATCCTGCGTAATCGGCCCCTGCATCATTTACATACTGCGCATCTGCAGGCTTTTTCAGTCCACAGATCTTTACTTCTGGTCTCATGCCTGATACAGCTCCTTCCATTTTTGTGCAAGTGCTTTCGGATTTTCCGATTCCATAAACGCACGCCCGATCAAAAAGGCATCCACCCCACAGTCTCGCAGGAACCGCACGTCCTCATCTCCCGTAATCCCACTTTCTGCCACAAATACTTTATCTTCCGGCACATAAGGGCGAAGCCGTCTGGTATGTTCCAAAGAGATCGTAAAATCCTTAAGATTACGGTTATTGACCCCGATGATTCTCGGGTTGATCTTCATCGCCCGTTCCACCTCTGCCTCATCATGTGTCTCAACCAGCACATCAAGTTCAAGTTCTCCTGCCAGCTGATAAAAATCATGCATCTGTGCATCATCGAGAATCGCTGTAATCAGAAGTACCGCATCTGCACCGATCACTTTTGCCTCATAAAACTGATACTCACAGATCATGAAATCTTTCCGCAAAATCGGAAGGCTGGATTTTGCCCGGATTTCTTTTAAATACGCAACATTTCCGTGAAAATGATCTTCCTCTGTCAGACACGAAATGGCATCCACCGATGCATTGTACTCACTGATGCGCTCCATCAGATCAATCTTGCTGGTAATCGTTCCGAGACTCGGGGAAGCTTTCTTAAATTCTCCGATAATCGAAAGTCCCGGTTTCTTTAAATGATTATAAAAACAGTCTGCCTCCCTCGTCTTTGTTTCCTCTGCCATGCGACGCATTTCTGTTTCCGGAATACGTGCCATGTGCCCGGGAAGCCGTTTTTTCTTATCTTCTACAATTTCATCCAGTATCATATTTTTTCTCCTAATATAAATTGCGATAATCTAACACGTTCCATTTACAAAATTTTCGATGATGCGTTTGCCGTGCTCGGTATAAATGGATTCCGGATGGAACTGTAATCCCACAACCGGATATTTCTTATGGCGCATTGCCATAATCTCTCCGTCATCGGTCCGCGCCAGCACCCGCAGACAATCCGGCAGATCCTTTTCCTGCACTGCCAGGGAATGGTATCTTGCCACACGGATCGGAGAATTGATCCCGGTAAATACACTGCTTCCATCATGTTCAATCAACGACTGCTTTCCATGGAACAATGCCTTGGCATAGGAAACGGTTCCTCCCAGTGCCTCACCGATGCACTGATGCCCCAGACAGATGCCAAGGATCGGTTTTTCTTCTGTAAATTCTTTGACAACATCCATGCAGATGCCTGCTTCCTTCGGATTCTTTGGTCCGGGTGAAAGTACGATCCGCTCCGGGTCCATCGCCTTAATTTCTTCAATGGTAATCTTGTCGTTTCGGACAACTTTGATATCGGAGTTAAAAATTCCGATATACTGATACAGGTTATAAGTAAAAGAATCATAGTTATCAATCAGCAAAATCATAAATTTTCCTCCTCTATAAGCGTCTTGGCCAGTGCCATTACTTTATTGCAGCACTCCTGATACTCATTTTCCGGAACGGAATCTGCAACTATTCCCGCTCCAGCCTGCAAATATACACGGTTTTTCTTTTTGATCATTGTCCGGATCGTAATACAGAAATCCATATCACTGGAGAAATCAATGTATCCGGTTGCGCCTCCGTAGAGTCCTCTGCGCACACTCTCAAGTTCATCGATAATCTCCATCGCGCGGATCTTCGGTGCTCCAGAAAGCGTTCCTGCCGGAAGGAACGAAGAAACCAGATCCAGCGGATGAAATTCTCCTTTTTTCTTTCCTTCCACCATGGATACGATGTGCATTACATGGGAATAATTCTGCACTTCCATAAACTGTGTCACCTTGACGGTTCCAAATTCTGAGATCCTTCCCATGTCATTTCTCGCAAGATCCACCAGCATAACATGTTCGGCGCGTTCCTTTTCATCCCGGAGCAATTCATCCCGAAGCAATGCATCCTCCTCAGCATCCACACCCCTGCGCCGGGTTCCGGCGATCGGACAGGTATACACCCTGCTTCCCTGCTGCTTTACAATCATTTCCGGGGAACTTCCGATCACTTCAAACTCTCCATAATTGAAATAATACAGATACGGGGATGGATTCAGTTCCCGGAGTTCTTTATACAGCTCAAATCCGGTCTGTTTTGTCTCAATCGTCCATCTCTGGGAAAGCACGGTCTGGAAAATATGTCCTTCCCGGATATACTGCTTGATCTTTTCGACTTTTTCGCAATACTGTTCTAAGGTATCGGACTGGTTGACAATCACACCGTCATGTGTAAAATTTCTGTCCGGTATCTGTCCGGCATTTTTTCTTGCCTCCTCAATCAGTTCTGCTGCTTCTGCTAATGCTTTCTTTTTTCCGTCTTCCGAATCTTCTCCAAGAATCACTGCGGTCAGTGTCTCTGCCACATGATCCACCAGGATAAATTTTGTCATGAGCATCATCTGGATGGTCTCGATTCCAATCTCGTCTGGATTGTTATCCGGCAGTACTTCCGCATAGCGGACAAAATCATATCCCAGATTTCCGACCAGTCCTCCGGAAAAAGACAGCTCCTCGTTTTCTTTTACGATATCAAACTCGCTGTAATATTCTTTCAGACGTTCGAGCGGATTTCCCTGCCGGATTTCTTCCGTCCCGTTGTTCCGCCGGATCACGAGTGCATCCCCGCGGGAAGTAATGATCTCTTCCGGTTCTTTTCCAAAAAACGTATATCTGTCATAATTTTTATCATAACTTTCCAGAAGAAATCCTTTTTTGTTTCCTACCAGACTCTCATACATGCCGATCGCTGTTTCATTTACAATGCTGACTGTCTTTTTGTATACCCGTAATCTCCGCTTCATATTACTGCTCCTTTTTTCCAAATAAAAAACGTCCCTGATCCGACTGCTGCCGGATCAGGGACGATTATCCTCGTGGTGCCACCCTTCTTCGCTCCGTAACTGAAAAATAACAAAGGCAGCCATCCCCGAACCGGAAATAACTGCCACCAATTACGCAACCTCTTGTGATACAGAAAACAAAATCTCTTTGTCTCGATATCCATGCCCCTGTAACGTGGGGAAACGGCTCAACTACTCGCCTTACGCTTTCACCTTGCATCTAACGAATCCATTCCATGACAAACTATCCTGCCGGCTCACACCTGCCGCCGGCTCTCTGAAAGGAATCATCTGCTGTACTTACCTTCGCTCAATGATTTTATTTCTCTTTAATTTATTAACAGTTTAATACACTACAGTGTGTCTGTCAACCAAAATTTTAACTTTCAGGAAAATTTCATTTTAGGATACAATCACCTTGCGGAATTTTATATTTTCTTTTTCACTCTTTTCGTGTAAAATACATTTTACGGCAATGTTTATTGCATAACAACTTAAGAAAGGACTTATAGCTATGAAACAAAAAATAGGACTGTTTCTTTGTCTTGCCCTGCTCCTTACCGGATGCAGCTACCAGACAAAGACCATCCGTTTCGGTGCAGCCGACATCGGTGGGATGTATTATACCGTTGCAAATGCTTATGCCGGTCTGGCATCCAAAGAATCCTCCGACCTGAAATTTGAAGTTAAAAACACCGCCGGATCTGCGGCAAATCTACGGCTTTTGTCCGGAAATTACATTGATCTTGGGATCGCACAGGCGGATCTGGTCCGGGCAGCCCATGAAGGAACCGGCAGTTTTTCTGATAACAGACAACAGGGATACCGCGCCATTGCAGGACTTTATACCGAAGCCTGCCAGATCGTCGTCCGGGCAGATTCTGATATCCGGACATTAAATGATCTGCAGGGAAAAACCGTCAGCATCGGTGCCAGCGAATCCGGAACCGAACAAAACGCTACCGAAATTTTAAAACTGAGTGGTCTGACTTCGAAACTGGTGCACATGGTGAATCTGGATTATGCAGATGCCGCCGGAAAACTTGCCTCCGGTGAAATTGATGCCTTATTCTGCACCGCCGGCATCCGCACCGCAGTCATTGAAGAACTGGCAAAGGAATGTGATCTGCGGCTCCTTTCCATCGACGATACCTGTCTGGAAAAACTGCTTGCAACCACAAAGGAATACAGCAAATATGTCATTCCTGCAAACACTTACAGTGGACAGGACGAAGACGTGACAACCATTGGAGTCAAAGCCGTACTGCTTGCCTCCGATGCCCTTTCCGAAAAAACCGTGGAAAAGCTTACAGAAATTCTGTTTTCCCACGCACCGGATCTGGCCTATGCCACATCTTTAGACGCTTCTTTTGACGAGAGAGATGCATCCTCCGGTGTAACCATTCCCTTCCATCCGGGTGCTGCTGCTTATTATGCCGGGCAGGGAATCAGCGTCAATACAAAATAACATATGAAAGAAGGACAACTATGGAAATACATTTGAATATGTACCAGACACTGGCAGTTGCTGTACTGGTACTCTTGTTTGGCAGCTTTTTAAGACACCGCATCGGGTTTCTGGAAAAATTCTGTATTCCTGCCCCTGTCATTGGCGGTCTTTTGTTTGCAATTTTGACCTGCCTTTGTTATGTTACCGGAATTGCGAAATTTTCTTTTGACGACACACTCCGGGAAGTATGCATGGTATTTTTCTTTACCTCGGTCGGTTTTCAGGCCAACTTAAAAGTTTTAAAAAGCGGAGGCACAGCCATGGCAGTTTTCCTCGGTCTTGTCGTTGCACTGATTATATGTCAGAACCTTCTTGCCGTGGGATTGTCCCATGTCCTGCACTTAAATCCGCTGATTGGTATGTGTACCGGCTCCATCCCAATGGTCGGCGGTCATGGTACAGCCGGAGCATTCGGTCCTGTCTTAGAAGACTTTAATATTCAGGGAGCCACCACGATCTGTACTGCTGCTGCCACCTTTGGTCTGATTACCGGCAGTCTGGTCGGCGGTCCGCTCGGCAGACGCCTGATTGAAAAACAGAACCTGCTGTCCACGGCAGTCACGGAAGATGACAGTCTGCTGGTTGAGGACGAAAAGAAGCATGAACGTCATACGAACATGTATGCATCTGCCGTATTTCAGTTAATCCTTGCGATCGGTCTGGGAACTATTTTTTCCTATTTTCTGACCAAAACCGGGCTTACCTTTCCGGTTTACATCGGTGCCATGCTGGCAGCCGCATTGATCCGCAACATTGCCGAATACTCTGGCAAAGCAACGATCCACATGGGTGAGATCAACGACCTCGGTGGTATTTGTCTTTCCCTCTTTTTGGGTATGGCAATGATCACCTTAAAACTCTGGGAACTTGCTTCTTTAGCTCTTCCGCTTGTGATCCTGCTGACGGCACAGGTCGTACTGATCTGTGTATTTACTTACTTCATCGAGTTTAACATTATGGGACGGGATTACGATGCTGCTGTACTGGTTGCCGGAACCTGTGGTTTTGGTATGGGTGCCACACCAAACGCCATGGCAAACATGCAGGCCATCTGTGACCGCTATGTACCTTCCGTAAAAGCGTATCTCCTGATTCCCCTGATCGGAAGTTTATTTGCGGATTTTATCAACAGCCTTGTAATTACCTTTTTTATCAATATTTTGTAATTGGGAGGACAACGAAAATGTTTTGGAAAAAATTAAAGAAAAAGGCAACGGAAAAGCATAATTACAACCTGACCTACGACAATGTAGCGATTCCGGAAGTTCACACCCACAAACCGGAAGATCACGAAGAAACTCCGGGTGAAGATGCCCCGGTGCACTATGACAATGTAGCGATTCCGGAGGTACATATCCGCAGGAAAAAATAAAAGGCTCCGCAGAATCAAATCCCTGAGGGTTCCGGTTCTGCGGAGTTTTTCTTTTCCTGTCATTTATTTTAAATGCAGACTTTCTTCCTTTCCCTGAATCTGCAGCGTCACCGGGCGTTCCACATGTACGCATTCTCCCTGTTCTAACGTTCCTATCACGTTGTCTTCTTTCAGCAGTAAAATCTTCTCCGGAGAATCACTGATCATCCGGTATGTCTGTTTCGAAGGGTCATAGGAAATCTGACAATGTTTCCACTCGAATGTTTTGTTTCCTGCTGTATTCTTCTTTTTTGTGGAAGAATCCTCTTTCCGGCTGCGTTTCTTTTTCGACTTTCTCCGCCGGTGAGCTTTTTTGCGCCGCCAGCCGTGTCCAGACCGCTTCGGATTCTTTTCCCTTTTTATCTGCTCATTTCCCTGTTTTTCGGGTGGCCGGTACCCTCCTGTAATCCATCCTGTCAGTATGAGTATCCATGCGACTCCATGCAGCAGGGTAAAGAAATATATCCCTGACAACAGAAACGGATACAGTGCCGGAAACACAGCCAAAACAATCAGCAGTTCTGCCAGCACCAGACTGGTAAACAGCGTTGGCAGCAGCATCGTCTTTTTTCCTTCCGCCAGAAACAACATTCCCACAGACAAAAAACAAAGCAGTACCGGGAGCAGTGCTGCAATGGCACAAACTGCCAGAAGCCGCATCTGTCCCACTCCCTGTACATAAGAAAGACTGCTTTTTACCGTACCAACCGTGATCGGAGCTTTTAAAACGAAAGTATCTGCCACTCTGCCTTCTGTCAGATACGTATAACCTGCCCTTCCTCCTGCTTTCACCACATCCAGACCGGACAGCGTCATCTCCTGCCCGCCTGCCGAAAACTTACAAAACGGCAATAGCATGGAAAGTAATGCCAGAAGAAGTGCTATTGCTGCTATATTTTTCAATAAACGTCCATACGTTCTCATGCTCATTTCCTCCCATCATTCATTTTACATTCTGACAGGCTCATTATAGCACGGAATCTTTTGTCTTCTTATTAAATTTCTTTTAAATTTTTGTGATTCACAATTGCCACCCAGATTCCCGGGGCTTTCAACGGCACCGAAAGGATATAGGCCAGCACAACACGCAGCCCCAGAGAGATCACCGTAAGTACCACTGACATCTGTGCTTTGTTGATTGCCCGGTAATATCCGTACAGCAGAAACAGACACCCGATTCCACAGTAAAACGAGCCCTCGATACGCAGATACTGCACACCACACGCGATGACCGCCGTCTCCTGTGCCTTCACAAAAATCTCCATCAGAGATGCTGCAAACGTGCACACCAGAATGGAAATAATGATACTGAATACAATACTGATCGCAAAGGCTTCCTTCGTTCCTTTTTGGATCCGTCCGTAATCTTTCACCCCATAATTCTGTGCGACAAACGTGGAATACGCATTGCCGAAATCCTGTACCGGAAGATATGCAAATGTGTCAATTTTGACCGCTGCCGCAAATGCCGCCATCGTTGTTGCCCCGAAACTGTTTACAAGCCCCTGCACCATCAGAATTCCAAAATTCATGACCGACTGCTGCATCTCCTCCATGACTTCCTGTGGCACACGTAGAAACCACAGAATAGGATGCATACACACATACACCAGCACGTTAACGAAGACCATCACTGCCATGATGAGCACAAAAGCATGCGCCACAGCTACCCGCGCGCATGCTCGAGGTCAGAAAGGTCATAAGTGTATAGGCAGACCCCACCGCCGCGAGTGCATTCTTTCCAACCACGCACCCGACAATCAGTGTATCCGCAATATTGTAAAACTGTTGCATCAGATTGCCCGCCATCATCGGCAGTGCAAATAAGATAAGATTTTATGATATTTTTCCTTTTGTTAAATCATAGTACATTCTTTTATTCCGTGATGATTTCCCCAACACTGCTTTCCATTTCGTCCTTTTCCAGAAGCATCTGCTGCGCCCGCTTATCCTCCGCGATTGCTGTCATGATACGGTTGATATCCTCCGGACAGAACATCGTAATTGCCTGTGACAGGTCACTGAGATTATCCCGGTTGACCATCAGACACCCGCCACCTTTTAAGCTGATGTTCAGACACTTGCTACGGTCGGTGACATCCCCGAGTGTAATCCGATTTCTGTCCGTATCACATACAAACGTAACCCCTTTGTACGTGATTGTACCGTTTTGTGCCAGATGCTGATACGGCGCTTTCTTTTCGGTTCCGTCTATATGCTCCCGAAAACTGCTTCCGCGCGTTTGTCCGTTTTGTGTACCCAGTCCTGCTATTTTTCCGTATAATGTAGTGTATCCTGTCTGTAATGCTCCAATTGCCATATTCTTTTTATCCTCCGTAAGTTACATCCTGTTTTTTATACCAGTCCATGGCCCGGTAAAAATCCGATTTTTCATAATCGGGCCACAATTTTTCTTCCACATAAAAGTCTGCGTAAACCGACTGCACCGGCAAAAAACCGGAGAGCCGCCGCATGCCGCCCCAGCGGATCACCATATCAATTCGCGAAATATCCGAAGAATGCAAAAAACCCGCGCTTTTTATGTTGGACAGATCCCATTTCCAACCATAATTTACAAGAAAATTCAGCCGGATACCGCCTCCGTTTATCGCAGTTCGCTTTGTATACTTCTTTAATTCTTCCGGAAAACATTTTGAATCGGTATTCCCGATCACGAGCAGATCCACCCCCTCTGTGGCAAGATCATGCACCGCCTGCACACACGCCTGCTGAAAGGCCTGCACCTGTTCTTTCGGACGCCTGCAATTGTCAACGGTAAACCCATAATATGTGATTTCCTGAATTCCATACGTTTTTGCCTGCTGTAAAAGAAGCAGCCCCGGTTTTAGTCCGTATGCATAACCGGCTTCTCTGGATAATTTATGCTGCTCTGCCCATCTGCGGTTTCCGTCCGGTATGATTCCGATATGCATTGGTTTTCTGTTTTTCATGCTTTTCACCTCTGGAAAATAATTCCCGGATTTGCATGTATTTATACATTTTTCCCAGCTTTTATTTTTGTAATGTATTTATCCAGTTCCATACCACAGGCATATATATTTTTCGCCCGAGATATAGCACAAAAAACACCAGTATCACCGTAAGTATTCTCCGAAGCGGCCAGTACCAAGGCTGTTTTCCAAGAAAGCCTTTCAGAATCCAGATTCCCATTTTCGCTTCTTTTTTCTGATTGCACCGCATACAGGCAGTACATAAGTTTTTCATATCATTCGAACCGTGAATTCCAAACAATGCGGCTCTTTTGCGCACGGCCGGATATTTTTCCATACAATGAACCGGGAAAATATGGTCAATGGTTATTTTATCTTTTGGCTTTTTTTTGCCACAGTATGCACACCGGTATTTTCCGGTAGGTGATGGATACTTTGCAAAAAAAAGGCTACGGTAATTGCTGCTTCGCGTATACTGCGTTGGCACTGCTTCAAATGTAAGATTCCTTCTTCTGCAATAACGCTGCATATGATTTTTTTCCCATCTGGAACATTCCTTTTTTTCATAATATACTCTGCCATTTTCCCTCCTGATACGGGTATATTTCTTCCACCACAGAAAAATGCGACAGCGCTTTACGCTTTTTGTTCCATTTTTTATTCTTACGGTATATGTCTGTGCCAATGTTGCAATTTCCTTTATTTCAATTTTTGCTTTTACAGCTTATAATCCACATGTTGTCCCATGAGCTTCTCGCGGTCCGTCCGGACTTCATTACTCCTCTCTACAAATGTATATTCACCTATTTTATCCATAAGCTCTTCTACAGAATTGGCAGTTAATGTAATGGTCTGTGTATCATCCTCACTCTCAGTCCTGGCTTCTTTGGATTTCTCCAGGCGTTCCTTCTCCTGCTTTTTCTCTGCCTTTTTCTCCGCTGCTTTCTTTTCCGCCTTCTTTTTCTCCGCAGACTTTTGAATTCTGGATTTCTGATCCGACGATGATTTTCTGAGCACTGCAAAAAACGAAGTGGTTCCACCATCATTCACCTGCATGCCATACTCCTTTACATCAGCACCGGATTTTTCCACGCTGGATTTTAACTGTTGCAGCTGTGCTGTTGCTCCACTGAGAATTCCCTCGTATTTCTTACGATAACTCTCATCCGTAGCCATTCGTTCAATTTTCTCTTCATCAATAAGAACGACTGTCTTAATATTATTTGCATATTTTGCGGCATTTGCCTGAGCATTTGCTTTCTGATCTTTGCTTACCAGAATAAAATCATAATTTCCGTATTTCTTTTTTAATTTTTCATAATACTTTTGCGCTTCTTTCGAAAGTTTTGGATCACCAATCGTCTTTCCCAAATCTTTGGATTCCGTTACCTTCTCTTCTTTCTTTACTTCCCCGGTTTCCGTATTCCTGGCTACTTTCGTTTTTTCCTTACTGCCCGGTGTATAATTTTGAGCATATACATTTGAAACTATTGTGTTTGTATTAACTGCCATAACCCTTTCTCCTATCACAAGATCAACATCATTGTGCCAGCCCCTGCATCTGCACTGCTACTAATACAAGTATCGTCACATCTTTCAAAAACTTTATACATCGAATGTGTTGATCCGGCATATATGCAATATTCAGAAATTTTTCAGCAGAAATCCACGAATTGTCTGCACATAATCCTCTACTTTCAGGACTGTCGAAAGGTGCCCACCCGAAACATATTTGATGGTTGGATTATGCATCAGCTGAATGAGATCTTTCTGCATTTTACCGGAAAAGAAATCCTAATCCGGAAGTATCAGTAATATTTTGCCTTCCAGTTCCTTAAAATCCGACTCTGTGACAGGTGTCTGATTCATCAGATCAGCCAGCAGCCCGGAAATATGCACATCTTTTTCCTTCGTATGATCCTTAAAAATAGTTTCAAACATCTCCTGTGCATACGCAATTTCTTCTTTACTTTCATTGCGGATATGTCCCATTCCTGCCCTGATCAGTTTCGGTTTTAATTTTTCATAATTGCAATGTTTCATATAAAACAGCATAAGCGGTGCAAGAAAATATTTCTTCTTAAGGCTTTTAAGCGTAGCCGCATCCATCCCACCGGTTGAAATCAGAATGATTCCGCCAACTTCTTTCGGATACTTCTGTGCATAGATCTGTACAACCATACCTCCGTCACTTGCACCAACAAAAATTGGCTGTGTTACTCCGATCCTGTCAAAAATTATATTTACAAAATATATGAAATTTAAAAAGACGGCTCTTCCGTTTGATTGAAGCTCGTAAAAATGGTGGGCGATTTATCGACCACCACAAAAAAATCAAAAAATTTACACACTTTACTTGACAAACTCAAAAGGGATATATTCTATTTTCTATCTCTCATCTTATTCTTTAATTCCTGAACCACTTCCAGATAATCTCTGTGTTTCATATCCGGAAAAGCCTTGATCAGCCGTCCCTGTCCCACAAATGTATGCTCTACGATTGAGCTGGATAACTCATCAAATTCTTTCTGTAGATCTGCCTTATTTTTGCGAAGCGTCTCAATGGATTTATTTACTTTCTCTTCCGTTGCTTCCTTAAACTCTGCCCTGGCCAAAGCCGCCTGCACCTTACCTTCGCCAACTTTCTGTACGGTATCAATCGTCGTTGTTGCCAGAGAATCACTGATCTTATCACTGATCACCCGCATGTTGGCACGAATTGTATCCAGCCTCGTAAGTTTCCTGTTCAGTCCCTGAATAACCGCAACGGTCACCAAAAGATCCGCCAGATACAATGCATAAAGTATTGCAACGACCATCCACCCCACAATGGATGGCGCGTGCGCAGAAGTGTGATATTCCACAAAAGACTGAAATACTTTCACAACAAGCAGAATCGCCACTCCCCAGATCAATGAGAACTCCAGACAGATATATCCATGAAAATTCAATGGCTTGTTGGAATAATCCCACCATCTTGCATGAAAGCAAACGTCGAGGAGCCATCCGGCGATCAGTTCAACCGCAGTTGCCAAAATCACACCAAACAGGAAAATCATACCGTCATTCAGCTGGTATCCGCTGCCCTGAAACGTATTCATCATCGCAAATACCGAAAGCACTCCAAATCCGTATACCGGACACACGGGTCCATTTAGGAATCCTCTGTTAATTACTTTTCCACAGGCTACCGCATGATAGACAACTTCAAGTGCCCAGCCTCCAAATGAATAGATCAAAAAATACCAGCATATCTGGTAATATGTCATTCCACAAATCATCTTTTATTCCCCTTATTCTAATATTCCATGTTAATAAAACAGCTCTCATATGATAGCTAAATGCCGTATTCGATGATTCCTTCGCATCTTCTGTCTGTTCCGATACCAGTTCTATCAAGTTTTCCGCTTCCAAAATAATCACCTGCTATTTTCTCTAACTGCTCTGCAATCCGCGGAAACGGAAGGTTCAAATCCAATGTCCGCACCCATATCGTGTTGCCATCCATAGAATACTTATTATTCGGTGTTATTTGTTCCTGTGTCTTTGCATATAGTAACATTCCTGCAACATTTCCGGTTTGATTTCTATCCAGATTTTTCACATACGCAAATATCTGATACAAATTTCCCGAATGAATGCTGTTAACATCATACTGTGTCTGCATTGTATGCCCATAATACTTTGCATCAATAATCAGTACTTTTCCGGCAGATTTCAATGTAATATCTGTTACCATGCCTGGCAGGAAATCAATCATCCCATCGTCTATATTCCACGGAATTGTATCAGGATTTGCCTTATACTCCGGATGATGATAACGAAAATATTCCAGAATAAACTTTTCATATAAACTGTGCATAGAACGTTCATCCAAAAAAACTGCCAGCTTAGTTTCACCTTTATCTGTTGACAGTAACAAACTGCCAAGCACCAGATAACAAATATTCATAAGCATCCGGTAACTTTGATTGTTACGCTGGTAGCGAATCCTGTCCCATCGTATCTGATCTGGTTCTATCATATCTACGTTTTCAAACAAAATCAGATTTTTCTTCAAAAGAACTTTTCTATCCGGTTTCACAGTTTTCTGCCGTATCAATATCATTATGGTAGTTTTCAAAATGCGGTTCAGAAGATTATTTTCAGATAGTTCATCATATTCACATGCCAGCTTTTGCCTATGTTGTGTTCTGTTTTTTATCGTTCCCTGAAGATTAAGTTTACCTCTTAAAACGGACAATTCTTCTGATTGAAGAATATATTCCTTATACAATCCCTGTTTAAGCTGATTTGCCACTCCTTTGCCGAGTATTGCGGCAAACATGTCATGAATATTCTCAAAGTCCTCTGTAGCCACCGAATCATAATTTGACTGACGCAGGGACTGAAATGCATAGGTCAGCATATAATATATATTTTTTATTAAAATCCCTTTGTCATTAGTCATTAAACACCCCTCTTAAAATATTCTGCCACTTTTGAATTTTTGCAGGTTCGTCAAACCAGTATTCCTCAAGCATAGGTAAAATATCATACTCAACCACAGACTGCATCCATTCATCTGTACATTCATCCTGCCCACAGAAATAACTATGCCCGATGCAGAATCCAGAACCCAAAGAAGGATCTTTTGCTATCTCAAAATTGAGATCCTTTATTTTTTCAATCAAGGCATAAAATGTATCATCATTAAAGCTGTCCAAATACTGCCTGAATCCATCAGAACTAAATCCCGGCTCCATAGCAAAAAAGCTGAATCTTCTACGCAAAGCATAATCAATAAGTGCAAGGCTTCGATCTGCCGTGTTCATCATTCCTATAATATAAACGTTTTTAGGAACTGAAAATGGCAAACCATTATATGCCAATGTCAGCTTTTTTCCTCTGTAGTCTTTTTCGATAAGCATCAATAGTTCCCCAAAAATCTTGCTCATATTTCCACGGTTGATTTCATCAATTATGAAAAAATATGGCACTTCTTGATTGTTTGATGCTTTCTGGCAGAATTTGTAAAAGATACCATTCTGAAGTTCAAATCCCTCCCCGGACGGTTTATATCCCATAATAAAATCTTCATAAGAATAATTCTGATGAAACTGAATAAATTCTACCCGTGATTCATCCTTAACACCCATAATGGAATAGGCAAGCCTTTTTGCTGCAAATGTTTTTCCCACTCCCGGTGCTCCCTGCAAAATAATATTCTTTTTGTTAAGAAGTAAACCTTTCAATGAATCATATTTTTCAGAAGTCATATATACTTCTGAAAGAAAGTCCTCTTTACTATAAGACTCTGCTTGTTCACTACCAATCGTATTCTCTTGATTTTCCTCACGCACCATATCCATGATAAAATCATATTCTCCTTTGGTCAGCTTAAAGAGACTTCCCTGTGGATTCATAAAATATTCCATTTTCTCCAGTTCCGGAGCATCTTTCAACAGCGTGTAATCTATCGGAGATGTTAATCCCTCTATCTTTTCAAAATACAGATTTTCGCCATCATTTTGTTTGGTAACACGACAGATTGCCACAACCTGCTTTACCGGATTTGATTCATATCCGATAATCAGATCACCTTCTCTGGCATCAAGGAAATTCTGAAAAATTCGTCTTTTATTTCCATTGTCATTGTACATCGTATAATTCTGTTCTTCGCCAACCTCAATGTCCGAAAAACTCCATATCTTCGGGTTTGCATTCAGCCACCAATAATTAACGCTGTTTTCCGATTGATCTGCATATAACTCGGTATCAGAAAAATCTACATCCTCTAACGCTTCCTTCAATTCGTCCCGCAGTTTCCAGACAAATACACCATCTTCATCAGAATTTGCATTCCTACCAACAAACAAAATCATCCAATATCTCTTGCTGCCATCCTTCTCCTTCACAGGAATATCACAACCTGTCTTTTCAACAATTCTTTTTGCCAATGCTGTTGCACCGGTATTGTAGAAATTAGGTGTTTCTCCATATTTTACCGAAAGTTGCTTACAGGTTGCTATTCCTCCATAATCAAGGAATCTGTACATTACTTCCCAGCTTTGCGTATTGAAAATACTCTCATCATCAAACAGTTCTCTCCAATCATCTGCTGAGATTCCAAAATCTATGTCCGCACCTGTCCAGTCTTCTTTCGCCTTCTTTGTTTTATCAGCCAGATAATTTGCGATGTAAAACGATAAGTCAAAAGTGAGCATTCTGTGGCTTTCGTCTGCATAACAGTCAGAATCAAGGTTATTTTCAAATAACTCTATCAGCTCGCTATCCTGCGAAACTACTTCCTGCATCTCACTAATTAACTTTGAATTGCCTTTTATATTCTGCTCCGTATGCCCCTTGGTTGGTATAAAATCATTTTCCAGATAAATTCCGGTTGCCTTACATACAGTATATTTGAAAATATCGTATTTCTGCGGATACTTCAGGCATAAATACACTGTAATTGCCATAGGGCGCTGATAATGCTGATATCCTGGAGATAATCTGTCACACAAGTCCTGCGCCGAAGATTGAAATTGCAATATACGCTCTGTAACATCTTTTGATTCATCATAGAGGTTGATAAACATTGCTCTTACTGCTTCTGCATCATCCTGTGCGTACTGAATCATCATTTTTCTTGGAAAATTGTTCATAGATGCCAGTAAATTAGCAGTTTTCTCAGTTGCCTTAGCAAACATATCTGCAAAGTCATTCGCATTGATGTCCCAATGATCCTGAAACCATTTCACCGCTTCCCATTTATATTTTTCCCCCTGCCATCTTTCATCAAAAATCTTCTTATATTCCACAAGCGCATTTTGCAATTTCTCCAGATTTATCATTATATAACACTCCCTTTTCTCTTTTACACAATTATTTAACTCTTGCCAGCTTATGCCATCCATGTTTATTTCATCAGATACTATAGACTTGATACGACATTCATTGGATTTCCCTCCATAAATTTCTTTATATTGTCAGCCAGAATCGAAACCAGCCGCTGTCTTGTCAATAAGTGCACCTCTTGAGCTATTAACGATAAACGCTGATGGCTTCATAAGCGACAGGGTTTCTTTGTTGATCATATGTTTTGTACTTTTTGTCAATGGACAATGCATGGAAACATAATCACTATTATTTCAATCTTGTTTTATTTCCACATTTTGGGCAAGGGATTTTTATGGCGGTTACTAATAATATCAGAGAAATCCGGGAACAGCGTGGCATTTACCAGGATGACCTTGCCGCTGCTATCGGATACAGCACCAAAACTGTCGGCAGGATAGAACGTGGGGACAGCACCCCATCTGCCGAATTTATGCTGCGGATATCAAAGTACTTTAATATGCTGGTCGAAGATGTATTCCATGTGGAAGATTGAGCTGGGTATTTTATCCAGCTCAATCTTCCGCTCCCTGTAAATGAGAATTTGTCCGCTCCTTTATATAAAATAATTCCATTTTTCAGAACTACTAACTATTTTTCTTATCTAAATGACATTGATTATCTAATTAACTACATTATTTTCTGTCTAAAATATCCATAAATTCGTCACCTGTAATTGTTTCCTTCTCATACAGGTACATAGCCAGTTCGTCCAGTTTTTCCCTGTTTTCAGCAAGGATTTTTCTTGCTTTTTCATGCTCTGCTTTTACGAGCTGCACGACTTTTTCATCAATTTCCTTCTGTGTATCTGCAGAACAGGAAAGAGACGTATCGCCGCCAAGATACTGGTTGGTCACGTTTTCCATTGCCACCATGTCGAATTCATCTGTCATGCCGTAGCGGGTGATCATCGCTCTTGCAATTTTTGTTGCCTGTTCGATATCATTGGAGGCTCCGGTCGTGATCTCACCAAATACGATCTCCTCTGCCGCACGTCCGCCTGTAAATGTAGCAATCTTATTCTCAAGTTCTTTTTTCGTCATCAGATATTTATCACCCTGCTCAACCTGCATAGTGTAGCCGAGTGCACCTGAGGTACGCGGGATGATCGTAATCTTCTGGACCGGAGCTGAATGACTCTGTAATGCAGCTACCAGAGCGTGTCCTATCTCATGATATGCAACAACCTTCTTCTCTTGATCTGAAAGAACCGCATTCTTCTTCTGATATCCTGCAATAACCACTTCTATACTTTCTTCGAGATCAGATTCATTTACAACGGTCCTTCCACTACGGACAGCACGTAATGCTGCTTCATTTATAATATTGGCAAGCTCCGCACCGGATGCCCCCGATGCCATACGTGCAATCGTATGCAGGTCAACATCATCAGATGCTTTTATCTTCTTTGCATGAACCTTTAAAATTGCTTCACGGCCTGCAAGATCCGGCAGTTCAACCGGCACACGTCTGTCAAAACGTCCCGGACGTGTAAGTGCCGGATCTAACGACTCCGGACGGTTCGTTGCAGCAAGAATGATGACACCATTATTTCCTTCAAATCCGTCCATCTCTGTAAGAAGCTGGTTTAAGGTCTGCTCCCTCTCATCATTTCCGCCCATTTGTCCGTCACGCTTTTTACCAATGGCATCAATTTCATCAATAAACACGATACATGGTGCCTTTTCCTTTGCCTGTCCGAAAAGATCTCGAACTTTGGAAGCTCCCATACCGACAAACATCTCAACAAATTCTGATCCGGACATTGAGAAAAATGGTACATTTGATTCACCCGCCACTGCTTTTGCAAGCATTGTTTTGCCGGTTCCCGGAGGTCCTACAAGAAGGACACCTTTTGGCATAGACGCACCTACATCGGTATACTTCTTCGGATTGTGAAGATAATCAACGATCTCTGAAAGGTTTTCTTTCGCCTCATCTTCTCCTGCAACGTCTGAAAAACGGATTCCCTCACTGGATTGCACATAAATCTTCGCATTGCTTTTTCCCATTCCAAAAGCCATCGAATTTTTTCCTCCGGCATGCTCCATCAGTTTCTTCGCCATATAATTTCCCAGTGCGATAAAAAGGATCAATGGCAAAACCCCGGTCAGCAGGAAGCTGATGATCGGTGACATCTGCTTATCGATATCTTTTGCGAATACTGCTCCACATTCATATAGCCTGTCCGTCAGGTTCGGATCGTTCATCAGACCTGTTTTATAAATATTTTTTTGATCTTTATCTGTAAAGATGATCTGATTGTCCTTAACTTCTACTTCACCGATATTCTTCTTCTCGATCATGCTCATAAAAGTTCCATAATCCGTTTCCTTTACCTGATGCTCCATAAGGATTGGTGTGACAACCAGATTAAATACGATCAGCACTATTAACACAATCCCATAATAATATGCCAGTGGTTTTTTCGGTGTTTTAACTTCTTTCATGGTCTTTCCTCCTGTTGTTCTGCGTTATGCTTTCTCCGTGCATTTTCGTATTATTTATTCTGCCATCTGACTTCGCCCTTGGACAGAAGCGGATAACAGATCAGCTGATCTGAATCCAGATTTTCCGCATGCATGTCAACCGCTGTGATCTGATGATTATCATAAGTCGTATAATAATAAATACCTTTTGCTGTATTACAACAGGACGTGTATATCGTGATCTCATATTTGCCTTCTGTCACCTCACAGCATCCACGCTGCTGATCTACGGATCCTAAGATATGGAAGAACTGGCTTACACTCTCATCCTCTTCTTCACCGGAGATCGAATTTAATTTTGTAAAGGCAACTTTCACAAATCTTGACTGGCTGGAAAGATCTCCAGGTATTCCCATTCCACCCATTCCTCTGCTATATGCATCAAGCTGTAATACTCCTGCAAAAGTACTCTCCGGCTGTTTTCTGGATACTCCGGCATAATTATTCAGTGCAAACATCTGACTCGGGAATGGTGGATTATTGGTAAGCACTCCTACCGGATTATCATATACATGCAGCCCATCTTTCATAGACTCAACAACGATACAGGAGTCTTTGTCTGCAATGATCCAGTGAAGCTGTGCTGTCGGCAGCTGTTCACTGAATGCTGTGCCTGTCAGTCTCATTGCTGCCAGCTTCTCTCTCGCCTCTGCTACAGTAGCACACTGTGTAAGGATCCATGGGATGAACTCGAACTGTGCCACCTGGCTGACTTCTGTTTCATCTTCCGGCAAAGCCTCTTCATATGCCGCATTGCCGACAAAATTAAGACCTGCCATTCCAAGGCCTTTTTCATTAACAGCATCATAATAAAGCGGATAACCTCCTGCAACAAATGCCATTCCGATCAAAGCATAATGGCTTTTTATCTTCCCGGCAAACCGGAAATCAAATTCGTAATTTCTTGGCGTTATCGTGATCTGTTCCCCATAGGAAAATTCATAATCAAGCGTTCTGCCCATATAAAAATCTTTTGTTTTGTAAGTTGCTGCTGTACACATATCGAACACCTCTTCTTTCTGCTATAATAGTCCTGCAAACAATCTCATAAACAACTGTCCGAGCCGTAAATATGCACTCCGTCCTGTGCGGTACTTTTCGGTCACTTCCCTGCATTCATTCATGGTTGCTCCCAGATCATCTCTTATATCCAAAACTGTCTGACTATCCGCCATAAAACAACCATTTTCAAAGTGGTGATAAAGCAATGCCATTCAGTTAAGCATCATTTTAGTGGTTTTCTGTCATAGAAAGCCACTGTTTTTATGCCTAAAAACTTTAAAAATATTACAAAAAACAGTTGACAAGTAAGCCAATATATGTTGCGCAAGCCTTGATTATAAACATATTTCAAGGAGGCTCATTATGGCTGATTTTTTCTTATCTAATTTAAAATCCACACTCGACAACTGCATCACAGAACTCGATGAAATTCACTCCATGTTCTGCCGTAATCCGGAAAGTGATTTTACCAGGAACCGCAAACTTTCTTTCCGCGAGTATATTCAGTTTATGCTCCAGATGCAGAGTAAATCCGTTTCAAATGCAGTAAACATATGCAGGGCATATCTCAAACACGATGGTAACGAAACAGAGTCCATGCTTCTCATACAAAAGTATCTGACACCTGTCAAGTACAATCGAAAATATCCTATCCACCTCCGTCCAAAGAGAAATAGGGATTTCATGTATCGGGTTGCATAAATCTCGTTA